>Ga0208787_1000455_pt1 | contig 19498 bp, 18 predicted proteins | sample Wag4_2014_7_11_FD_187362 | JGI IMG/M metagenome (GOLD analysis project Ga0208787, IMG submission 187362) | Fresh water microbial communities from Ohio, USA - Utica-2 Time Series HT 2014_7_11 (SPAdes) (version 2) | ecosystem: Environmental > Aquatic > Freshwater > Water tank | place: USA: Ohio... | reverse complement strand
AATTTTTTAGTAAATCAAGTGGGTTTAACTTCTTTTAAAGTAGATAACTTTATCCCAATATCATCAGCGGTAAAAAGCTATGTTATTGAAGGTGAAACCTATAATGCTGATATATCTGTTGGTGCAACCTCAAAATCTATCACTGAGAATTTGTCTATCAGAGTAAATGGTTCTCCTCTTAGTGTTACAGACGGAATAGGCAAATTTATTTCTACTACCTCTGGAACCGGTCTTAAAAGGTATAAAGTAGATGTAAGTCTAAAAAATCCAACCACAGGAGAGCAAGAAACCTACTCCAAAGAATTTGAGTATGAAGTAGGTCGTCGTTCTGTAACCGTTACTGCCGATAAAATGAATGTTTTTTATACGGGCGTTGAAAATCCTCTTTCCGTTGTTGCAGCTGGCGTATCAAGTAACGATTTACGTGTATCTGCCTCAAATGCTACCTTGACACCCAATGGTGCAGGCAAATATATAGCTAAAGTTACTGGAGGAGGTGGCGTAGCAAAGCTTACCATTTCTGGTGGCGGATTAAATCCTACAACTTTTGATTTCAGAATCAAACCTATTCCTGATCCAGTAGCCAAACTGGGAGGTTCAACAGGTGGAGATTTAGGTAATGGTGTAATGAAAGCCCAATTAGGTGTCATTGCAGAATTATCAGGCTTTGATTTCGACGCACGCTGTGATATTGCTGGATTTGAATTGGTTTATGCACCAAAAAGAGAAGATCCTATCGTTGTCATTAATGGAAGTGGATCATTTACAGCAGAATCAAAAAGATTATTGAATTTAGCAAAACCTGGTGATGCTTATTATTTCAATAATGTTAGAGCACGTTGCCCAGGTGATGTTGCAGGAAGAAAAATAAACTCTTTGGTATTTCAAATTAAATAAAGTTTATCCATGTTCAAGAAAAATTTTAGTCCATTCCTAATCCTGTCTTTACTCACTTTTATTGGAGTGAGTGGTTTTTCTCAGGTGCCGGACAATATTATGACTGAATCAGGAACTATACTTAGGGAAGCTCCTCTCGATGATATTACTGGGTCGAGCATTAGGCAAACCAAAAAGTTACTTCCTTATGAGCCACTCAGAGAATCTGATGTTTTCTGGAAAAAGAGAGTTTGGAGAGTAATAGATGTTCGTGAAAAAATGAACCTGACTTTTGCTTATCCTGGCAGGCCCCTATTCCAGATTTTTCTGGATGCTATTAAAAATGAGGAAAAACCTATGCGTGTTTTCGCTGATGAAGATTTTAAACAGGAAATGGATCAAGAACAAATCGATAAGCAATTATTTAAAATAGATTCTATTCCTATCCAAGATCCGGTTACCTATGAAATTAGTGTCAAAGAAGTGAAAAATGATATCAACTTCGAAGATATTAAGCGTTACAGAGTAAAGGAAATATGGTATTTTGACAAACAATCTTCTACCCAAAAGGTTAGAATTTTAGGTATCGCTCCTCTTATTCAGGTGAAATCTGATCAAGGTTCATCTATTGGTGAAACTCCCTTATTCTGGGTTTATTACCCAGAAGCAAGAGAATACCTGGTAAGGGAAAATGTTTTCAATCCAGCAAATGATGCTTCTCAAATTTCCTGGGAAGATTTAATGGAGATGAGATATTTTTCCTCTTACATTATCAAGGTATCTAACGTGGGTGACCAGCGATTACAAAACCAGTTTGGTTCTGGAAGAGATATGCTCTTAGAATCAGAAAAATTGAAACAAGCCATTTTCAATTATGAAAATGATCTTTGGGTTCACTAAATAAATAATAAAAAAGGGGGAGGATTTTTAATCTTCCCCCTTTTTTTATGCCATGTACTCCCAAGCGGTTCTGTAAGAATCATTGGATTCGCAACCAAGCGGTTCTGTAAGAATCATTGGATTCGCAATAATCAAGAAAACCAGCAAAAAACAAATCCTTTCCGATGGTTGAACTATCTCCTATCACTACAACCTGACATTTGGCTCTGGTTATTGCCACGTTAAACCGACGATAATCCTTTAAAAAGCCTATTTCATTTTTTCCATTTGACCTGACTAAACTAACGATGACGATATCACTCTCCTGGCCCTGAAAACCATCAATGGTTTTTACTTTTATCGATAAGTTAACTAACTTGTCATCAGCTTGAATCTCCCTTTCCATATAATTAATCTGTCCCTTATAAGGGGAGAGTATTACGATAGACGGAAAATCAAAATTAACTAAGGCTTGTGTTTCATTTATAATACGATAAATATGTTCTCTTAAAAGACCAAATTCATCGGCATTAAAAAGGCTTCCCGAGCCAGGTTCTGGCTTTTCCTCAAAACCTGTTCCCGCTGTATCTACAAAAATCAAAGGGTTATTGTCCTGAAAGGGTAATTTTTTATCTTTTACTGAAGGAGCAGCTAATAGTTTATTATTATAAAAATATTTATTTGAATAACCCATTATTAATTCATTACCACGATACTGGACTTCCAGCATTTGATGGTTAAAACCCTTTTGTATCACTTTCTCCATTAAGGTTAGTGCCAACCCTGATTTATTTGCATCCCTTGATTTTACCGTAGGTGGAAGTTGAAAAGGATCACCGCAGAGGACTACTCGTTCTGCCTTCATAATAGGTATCCATGTAGCGGGTTCAAGTGCTTGTGCAGCTTCATCAATAAGTACTGTTTTAAACTTCCTTCCAGCTAATAAAGAATGAGCAGCACCAACCAAAGTGCAGGTAATTACCTGGGCACGGTCTAAAATCTGCTCTATGAGTCTTTTTTCCAATTGGTTTACCCAGGTAGAAAGATCGCCTGCTTCACTCAATAATTCCTTTTTTTGCCTTTTCTGACCATAATCTAAAGGTGTTCTAAAAGAATTAGCCTTTTTTCTTAAGGCGTCAGCCTCAATGCGCATTCTTTTAATCGCTTTAGATTCCTCGTGCGATGCTATTTGGTAATCGAGCGTATGATTTAAAATTTCTTCATCGACCCTCGAAATATTACCTAATCGCACAACGTTAATTCCCTTTTTGCTTATTCTTTCCGTTAATAAATCTACCGCAGTATTACTTGGGGCACAAACTAAGACCTGATATTCAATGTCACATAATCTTGCAATAGCAGACACCAGCGTAGTGGTTTTACCCGTCCCAGGAGGACCATGAATAATGGAGATATCCTTTGCTGAGATAATATGATTAATTGCATCATTTTGCGAGTTATTTAATAAAGGATTTAATACTTCGTCTTTCAACAGAGTGAAAACGGGTAATTTATCGCCAAATAAAATCTCTTTGAAATGCTGAACTCTACCTTTATGTGTATTTTTCAATGTTTTTAACACCACCTCCATTTCTCGGTATGACTTTTCATCAAATTCAGGAAGAATGGCAATGGAAGATTTAAATACCCAGTCAGGAAGGAACGATTGTCCAAATATAATCTGCATCGTATCCTCTCTAACAAAATGAACGACACCTACCAGATAAGTCCCCTCCTTTTGATCTGTAATCTCACATAACCGAATAGGATTTCCTGCTCTAAAAACATGTGATTTTCCTTTGTTTTTAGTTCGTTCAACCGATACTTTTATATTTTCACCTATGGAAAAGCCCTGATGCAGGATTGTTAAAGGATACCATAAATAGCCCCTATCTCTTTTTTCAGCTAATGATAAAGGCAGAAGGTAAGACTGAAACTGTCTTAAATCTTCCTGCTTTTCCAGGGTAAGCCATTTCTCAAGTTCTCTGATTTTTTCCTCTATTCCATCCATTATTCCTTCTTACCTTTTAGTGTGATTATTGTCACAATGTTTATAATGTACAACAGTTAATTTTGAAAAAAAATAAACAATGTTAAACTGGTTAAAAAATCTCTTCACCGGCCCCGATTTAAAAGCATTTGCAGCAAATGGTGCCCTCATTATTGACGTTCGCACAAAGGAAGAATTTAAAAATGGTCATCATCCAAAATCAGTAAATATTCCTTTAAGTGATTTGTCAGGTAAAATTTCTGAACTCAAAGCTAAGCAAAAAACCATCATTGCTTTTTGCCAATCTGGTAGCAGAAGTAGTATGGCTGTTTCATTGATGCGTAAAAATGGCCTCGATGCTTATAATGCAGGATCTTGGAGGCAAATTGCTTCTTTATTTTCTTAATAAACAGGTATGACAAGCTAAATTAATCAAATAATTTAGCTTGTCATTGTATTCCTGTCCCTTTGAAATTTATAAATATCCATTCCTAAAAAAAGAAGAACAACGAAGTATTCAAAAAAAACAAGGTAGTATTGTTCCTTATTTATACCTTCATGATAATGACTGTAACTTAATAATGAAAAAGCTGACCATATAAAAACAAACTGTACTTTAAGGAATACAGAGAAAAATATGAGTGGAATAATATACCAAGGGTGTATTATCGGACTGAAAAAAAGATAAATAAAATATAAAGTCAGACATTGCAATGGAAACGTATCCCAGGCTTCTTTTCGCTTTTGAAATGAAAAATACAGAATAAGTCCGGTGGATAAAATAGCCGTTAATGGGCCTAAAGTCTTTATTTTATTATATCCATGCGTCAAAAAACCTAAAGCTTTAAAGATATTATAGCCAAATGCATTGAATTCTAACTTATTGAAGTATAAGGAAAGACTTTCAAAAAAACCTCCTTTTATTATCCCACTGGCATAAGGAAGAAAAAACAGGGCTAAGGTTAAAAAAATTCCTAAGCTAAAGAAAACACCATGCTTAAGCCTTAGTCTCCTTAAAATGGCCGGAATAAGTAACAGGGGTGTTAATTTAACCGCAATGGCTGTAGAAAAGGGTAAAAAAGCTAATTTTGGTTGTTTTTTTAAAGCAACTAAAAACAAAGCTAAAAAGAATACCATAATTCCTTCTGCATGTAAATTCCCCATTTCTTCCAGAATCACCAAAGGATTCAATACATAAATAACAGCATGCCAGGCATTAACCCCATATAATTTCAATAAATAAGGTAGAATAAATACCATAGCTATTGAAAAAACAGCATAAAATACCTTCAATATAAATATTTCACGATCCAGCTTGTTATCCCCTAATTTCACTGAAAATTTAAATATGGATTGTAAAAAAGGCGGATATACACTATGATAATTGGGGCTATTTAAATGAGAAAATAAATAGGAATCCCTCGAATTTCCTATTAAGGAATCTTGTTCAGAAGGTTTTTTTTCAAAAGGATTTTCACCATTTACAGAAAGTTGCCCATCCCAAATAAAACGAAAGTAATCGTCAGATAAATTGGGGGTTGTGAACACCAACGATATTCTGATAACCACTGCAATGAACAAATAAAACAATATGGAACCATCCTTTTTTGACAAATACAGCAGCAGAAAATAACCTATATTAGTTGGAACCAGCCATAATAGAATAGAGAAAAAATCCGATTGGTTAGCAGATAGCATTCCAAAAACCAAAGAAAAGGAAAATACGGCACCAATCAAGTATTTTAAATGCATAAAGAACTTGATTAAGTCTTATTTAATTACCCGTTTAAACTATGTTTAGCAGTAAAAAAGAAGATGGCACCAAAACCAAAAGCCAGCATGATATGGAAAACCAAGAAGATGTATAACCCTAAATGAATGCCTAAAGCAATACCACCAATATAATATAAAGCCAGAAGACCCTCCACAATCGTCGAAGGAGCTAATTTTCTTATGATGTACTTATTTTTCATAAAAGAATCACCCGAATTGGTAATATTAAATTTTGGTGTTCTTACAAAGGCTGATTTCTTTCCAAGATATCCTTCAATGACTGCTATACTATTATGGAAGGAAAGACCCATTGAAAGCGACAGGAATACGGGAAAAAGTAGAAAAAACTCGACGTTAGCGTCGGCTATTGACTTTTGTCTTGCAGGAGATTGAATATTAGCTACAAAATAAACAGAGGTGACGGACATCATACCAAGGAAAAAATAGGTAAAAACATCTTTATTGAATCCTCTCGCTATAAATTCCTCCATATAGTAAAGTAAAGGAACACTGGAAATACCGGTAGCAAAAACAAAGAGAAATACACTGCTGGCAAAAAGATGCTGGGTGGCGTGTATTTTTTGTCTTGTTGTCAGCGTTTTGGATTTCCAAAGGGTTGGCAGCATTTTTCTTGCTGTTTCAGCCCCTCCTTTCATCCAGCGGAATTGTTGCGATTTTAGCGCATTCATCTCGGCCGGCAGTTCGGCAGGAGAACCAATTTCTTCCAGGAATTTAATTTTCCATCCTTTCATTTGCGCTCTGATGCTCAAATCTAAATCTTCCGTTAAAGTATCTGCCTCCCAGCCGCCAGCGTCCTCGATGGTTGATTTTCTCCAAACACCCGCTGTACCATTAAACTGAAGGAAATAATCACCTTGCATCCTTCCAACTTGCTCTACGGTAAAGTGAACATTCAATTGAAGAGCCTGCAGTTTAGTTATCAGGGAATAATTCTGATTTATATGTTCCCAACGCGTTTGAACAACGCCCACTTTTGGATCTTGAAAGAAAGGCACAGTTTTTTTAAGAAAATCTGGTTTGGGCATAAAATCAGCATCGAAAATAGCCAAAAACTCACCTTTGGCAAAAACAGTCCCATCTTTTAAAGCACCCGCTTTATAACCCTGACGAACCGTCCTTAAAATCTGTTCAATCTGAAATCCTTTAGCTTTGTATTCCTCCACTTTTCTTTTTACAATGTCCAGTGTTTCGTCAGTGGAATCATCTAAGATATGAATTTCAAACCGATCTTTGGGATAATCAAAGGCAGCAATAGTGTCAATCAATCTTTCTACTACATATTGTTCATTGTACAATGGTAATTGCACAGTGACCATTGGCCAGACATAGTCAGCGGGAAGGTCATCCACTTCATTTTTCAAGTTACCACCTAAAGAAGGTGCTAATGATTTCAGACCTCTCTTGTAATATACAAGTAGATCAAATTGCATGACACAATATAGCGTAATATACAACAGGCAAGTTGCATAAATTCCCATGAAAACGTAGGCCAAAATGGACATAGTAGAAAAAAGTTGTAGATGAAAAAAGAACCTTTCCTAAATTAGAGGTCAGTTGTTGTAAAAAGTCACAATTTAGAGCGCAAATTTACAATAATTTAAAGATTGTCCATATTATTTTATATCCTGCTAAAATACTCCCTTTTATGGTACCTGAAATTTTTGATTCCCCGAGCCTTTTCCTATAGTTAACGGGGACTTCAACGCATAACATTTTATTTTTAGCCGCCTTAACCTGCATTTCTACCGTCCATCCAAAATCAATGTCTTCCATATTCAAAACTAATAAAGTATCCCAACGAATGGCTCTGAATGGCCCTAAATCGGTAAAACGTACACCGTAAAATAACCGAATCAACGTCGTCGCCAGCAGATTACCAAATCTTTGATGAAATAATAGGGCATCTGCCTCTCTTTCCCCTAAAACCCTTGACCCTATGACAAGTTCGACTTTTTTGTCATCAAAAGGCTTAAGAATAGCATAAATATCCGAAGGATTATCCGAATGATCAGCATCAAGAAAAACAACTAAATCAATAGGATCTGAATAATTTTTATTCTTTAGATAACTTATCGCACGCAAACAAGCAGATCCATACCCCCTTCTTGGTTCAAAAACTACGGTAGCCCCATTGGAGGAAGCTATTTCAGCTGTTCTATCTGTACTTCCATTATCGCATACCACTATTTCTGAAAAAATAGAAGGCGGTAAGCCTTTAAGAACGGCTGCAATACCAAGTTCTTCATTTAAGGCTGGAATAATAAGGACTATATTTTGCTTACGATAAGTAGTCATAACCTGAATAAATGATAAAGAAATAATGTAAAACTAAAAATATAAGCCATACTAAATTCATCTTCCATTATATTTGCAATCTAAACAGGAAACATGCACATCTATCGCCTACTTTTAGGCTTAACCATCTATATTTCCCTTCTTTTACTAAGTTCTTGTCAAAAGGAGTGGGTATTTACCACTTCACCGACAGATAAAGTTACTTTTTCCTCCGATACGCTTCGTTTTGATACTGTTTTTACCCAAATTGGATCCTCCACCAGGATTTTAAAAATTTATAATCCTTCAAAAGATGCTATCAATATCAGCTCCCTTTATTTAGCTGCTGGTGCAAATAGTAAGTTTAAAATCAATGTAGATGGTTTTCCAGGGGCTAAGGCTTTAAAAGATATTCCCATTTATCCGAAAGATAGTATTTATTTATTTGCTACGGTGACCATTAATCCAAACTCCCCTCTTTCGGTTAGTCCTTTTATTTTTAATGAAGACCTGATATTGGAAGTTAATGGTAATAAACAGGTAGTTACTTTAGAAGCCTGGGGGCAAAATGCCAATTATTTTCCCTCTCGTTTTAATAAAGGCGTGCCCGTTGTTTTAAGCTGTAAAAACGGAGAAATTAATTGGAATGACCCAAAACCTTATGTTCTGTATGGTGAAATTTTTATTGATAGCTGTACACTCAATATTCCTCCAGGAACGCGCATTTATGTGCATGGTGGTGTTGTTAAAAACAAGACCTTTGGCGTGTTCAATGATGGCATTCTCTACACTTTGCCTTTTGGAAAGCTATTAATGAACGGGACTTTCGAAAATCCAATCGTTATTCAAGGTGATAGACTTGAACCTGAATATCAAGATGTTGCGGGACAATGGTATGGAATTATTCTGGGTCGTGGGTCAAAAGGAAATAAAATTCAATATACCACTATAAAAAATAGTATTGTTGGTCTATATGTAGATTCAACGGCGGAATGTACGCTGAAAAATGCACTCATTTTTAATACGGCATCGAATGGTTTAGTTGGTGTCCGAGCTACTATTCAAGCCGATAACTGTTTAATTTATAATAATGGCGGGAGTGCAGTTCAATGTATAAATGGGGGCGATTACCAGTTTAATTATTGCACTATAGCTAGTTATGGAAGTAATTCTTCGGCCTTGGGAATGACTAATTATATTTGTTACGATGACCCGGTTACCTGTCAACGAAGAAGCCAGTACAGGCTAAATGCTACGTTCAGAAATAGTATTTTTTATGGTTCCGATCAGGATGAAATAAATTTATCAGATATTTCGAGTGGTCAAAATAAAGCCCTTTTTAATATTTTATTTGAAAATTGCGTGGTGAGGGTAAAAGATTTATTAACAGGACAGAATAAACAATTTTCAAATTTCCTTACTGACCAGTGCAAAAATTGTATCAACGGAAGCATACAAAGTAAGGTGTTTAAAAACCCCTCAGAAGACGATTATACCTTAGACTCGCTATCTGTTGCGGCCAATAAAGGCCTTCCTCTCCTCAAACCCTACCCTATTTTAATTGATCTTATAAATAAAAACAGAGATAGCGCAAATCCTGACATAGGCTGTTTTGAACAGATAAAATAACATCGTAACATGTATCCATTTGTATCTATCATCGGCACAGGCTGGTTAGGTTTACCCCTTGCCAAATTATTAGTTCAAGCAGATTGCAAGGTTTTTGGAACGACTACAAGGGAAGAAAAAATAGCGCTTTTGACCGCGGAAGGGATTCTTTGCAATAAAATGATTTTCAACCATGATGCATCAAAAACGGACATTCAGATACCACATCAAACGGAAATTTTAGTTATCACCTTACCTCCCACCTTAGGCAAACAGGCTCCATTACATAGTTATATTGACATTATAGAAAGAATTATACACCAAACCACTCACTTAGTCCATTTAAAAAAATTACTTTTCACCAGTTCCACCAGTGTTTATGGACTTGCTAAAGGTGTTTTAACAGAAGAAACTGCCATTCAACCTCATACCCCATCGGAAGAAATTTTAGCTCAGGCAGAACAACTAATAAATCAAAAAACGGGAAACTACGCCGTTTATGTACTAAGATTAGGCGGTTTAACTGGCCCGGGAAGAGAACCAGGATTCTTTTTTAAGGACAAGAAAGATATTCCCGGTGGCGAAATCTCTGTTAACTTGGTTCATCAACAGGATGTAATGGAAATAATGAAACACATTATTTTGAGGGAAACCCCTGAAGGGACTTTTAATATTTGCGCGGATGAACATCCGGCAAGGGGCATTTTTTACCCGCAGAGAGCTCGGCAGGTAGGTGCTCAGGAGGCTACTTTTATTTGGGGAAATGAGCCTGAAAGGTATGTTAGCAACGAAAAAATAAAAAAGAAAACGGGATATACTTTCGTATATCCCGATCCATTACTTTTTCCATGAAGCAATAGATGCTTCATTCATACGAATATAGTCGTCATTTGCTGCTTTTTTAGCAAGTTCGAGAGACTTTGTCGCTACAGCGATGGCCTCTGCCTTTCTATTTAAGTCAGCTAAAATTAAAGATTCTTTGCGTAATGTCCAATATTGAGGATTTAAAGCATTGGCTTTCTGAACCCATTCTAAGGCTTTATTCAAGTCTTTTTTTGCGTCATGATAATAAGCACCTGCAGCATAAAGATCTGCACCAGAAGGCCCGGCCATTATTTTGTCAATAGAAGCCATTACTTTGGCATCAGTATTTACGCTAAGAGGCAAGCTCACTTTTGTCTTTTCCCAGCTGATATCAATGGTAGCACTTTCGTTGGTATAATTATTTACGTCCATAGTAAATGATTCTACGCTTTCACCTAATGACTTCGTTGCCACTGAGAAAGAAACAGCTGGTGTTTTTTCAACATAGCTCGCCCAATTAGATGTTTCATATTTGTAAATCATTACTTTCCATTCTGCCGCATTAGGAACGGTAAGAATTGCATAATCCCCTTTCTTTACTTCTGCACCACCTAATTTTACATCTTCACTAAAACTTAATTTAGTTACTGAATTTGCACCAGTACGCCAGGTTGCGCCAAAAGGAACGACTTCCTTACCAAAGATACCTCTTCCTTTCATTGAAGGACGAGAATAAAGAATGGTAACGTCTGTTAAACCCACTTTTGTTTTTAATTCAGCCGTTACACTGGCTGCAGGAGCCATGATTTGAGCGTCTAAAGTGTTGGAATAAACCAATACTGACAGACAAACCACACATTTTACTAAGAAATTCTTACTCATAACTTGGTTTTCTTTAAAGATTTACAAATTTTTTTGCAAAATTAACACATTAAAGGTAGTATTGCACTATTAATTTTTTCAAAGGTTAAATTTTGAACAGGATGACCGAAAAAACCACCTTCACCATCGCTATCATTGCCCATGATTCCAAAAAAGTGGACATTGTAGGGTTTGTCCGCGATCACATTGTTTTTTTTCGGGAACAAAATATTCACTTAATTGCTACAGGAACGACAGGGTCCTATTTAGAAAAAGCTGGGCTTGAAGTCGAAAGAATGCTCAGCGGTCCATTAGGCGGAGACGCCCAGATTGCCAGTAGAATGGTAGAAGGGAAAGTTGATATGATTATCTTTTTTCGGGACCCTCTGGGCAAGCATCCTCACGAAGTGGATGTCAACATGCTTATGCGTTTATGTGACGTACATAATATTCCATTGGCTACCAATCATGCCGCAGCGTCGCGATTTGTATTCTCCCTTAAAGAAGATTTTCCAAGTACTACAGCATAACAAAACTTTTATCTACAACTTTTACCGTCTGAAATTTATTTAATTTGTAGCTTTGCAGCGTTTTTATTTGCCATAATTAAACATATCTTAAAAATAAATAAAATGAGTACAGCGACTGGTGCCTTAACTTACAAAGTTAAAGACATTGCTTTAGCCGATTACGGCAGAAAAGAAATAGAGTTGGCGGAGGCTGAAATGCCAGGCTTAATGGCACTTCGTGAAAAATATGGTGAGTCAAAGCCGTTGAAAGATGCCAGAATTGCTGGTTGTTTGCACATGACCATTCAAACAGCTGTCTTAATCGAAACTTTAGTCGCTTTAGGTGCTGAGGTTACCTGGTCTTCTTGTAATATTTTTTCTACCCAGGACCATGCAGCCGCCGCCATTGCTGCGGCAGGTATTCCTGTGTACGCTTGGAAAGGTATGAACGAAGAAGAATATTGGTGGTGTGTTGAACAAACCCTAAGGTCTTTCAAAGATGGCAAACACCTAAATATGATCCTCGATGATGGAGGTGATTTAACCAATATCGTATTGGATAAGTATCCTGAAATGGTTAAAGAGCTTAAAGGTATTTCGGAAGAAACAACGACTGGCGTTCATCGTCTTTACGAAAGAGTAGCAAAAGGTACGTTGCCTGTACCTGCTATTAACGTAAATGATTCCGTTACCAAATCGAAATTTGACAACAAATACGGTTGTAAGGAATCTTTGGTTGACGCTATTCGTAGGGCAACCGATATCATGATGGCTGGTAAAGTTGCTGTTGTGGCTGGTTATGGTGACGTAGGAAAAGGTTCTGCAGCCAGTTTATCAGGTGCAGGTTGCCGGGTTATTGTTACCGAAATAGATCCAATTTGTGCGTTACAAGCTGCTATGGACGGTTACGAGGTAACTACGATGGCTAAGGCTATTCCTCGCGCAGATATCGTGGTAACTGCAACAGGAAATAGTGCGATTATCAAGGAGGCGCACTTTTATATGATGAAGGACAAAACGATTCTTTGTAATATTGGTCATTTTGATAATGAAATTGATGTTGCCTGGTTAAACAGCCAATCCAATGCGGTCAAAATGAATATTAAACCTCAAGTAGATAAATATACGTTGCAAGGTAAGGATATTATCCTTCTCGCTGAAGGTAGATTAGTGAATTTAGGTTGTGCTACCGGCCATCCTTCTTTCGTAATGTCAAATTCGTTCACAAATCAGACCCTAGCCCAGATTGAGCTTTTCAACAATCCTGGCAAATACGAAAATAAAGTCTATATGTTACCTAAACTTCTTGATGAAGAAGTAGCAAGATTACACTTAGCAAAAATCGGCGTTGAATTAGAGACGCTTTCTAAAGACCAGGCTGATTACATCGGCGTAGAAATAACAGGTCCATTTAAACCTGAATATTATCGTTATTAATTTTTTAAAAAAAAGGCCGGTAAATGAATTTTACCGGCCTTTTTAACTTTTTATAAAATGAATGGCATTTTTTCCACCTATTTTATTCTTGGCTTCGAACATATCTCCGATTTGGCAGGGTATGATCATATTCTTTTTTTAGTGGCTCTTTGTGCCGTTTATACCTGGACTTCCTGGAAAAAAGTGGCAATAATCGTTACTGCTTTTACCATTGGTCATTCTTTAACACTGGCTTTAGCCGCACTGAATGTGTTAAATATTTCGGTAGATACCATTGAGTTTTTAATCCCCGTGACCATTTTCATAACAGCCATTTCCAATACTCACCCAGCGGCTATGGCCAGTAATGAAAAAAAAGGTTTTTCGAAACCTATGATTTTCAAATATATTATTGCTCTCTTTTTTGGACTCGTTCACGGACTCGGATTTTCAAATTTTTTCAGGCAATTAACTATGCCTTCCCAGGAAAATGATTTGATTCCCCAACTTTTTTCCTTTAATATTGGTGTTGAAGTTGGACAATTAATCATTGTCGGATTTATTTTAACTATTTCTTATCTTATCCATGTATTGTTTAAATTGAATAATCGTTCATGGAATATTTTCATTTCAGGTGCCGCTGCAGGTATCGCTTTTTTATTGATGTTAGAAAGAATGCCCTTTTAATTTAAGCCTACGATATGCCATACCTCCTTTTTCTAAGTAGTTTTTTCTATTTCTTACATACTTTTCATGTAAGTAAAACCATGGTAGAATATAATGAAAAAGAAAAATCCCTTCAAATTAGTGTTCATTTATTCATTGATGATTTAGAGGAATCCTTAAAAAAAGAGGGCCATACCAAATTATTCATTTGCACAGAAAGAGAAGCTACGCAGGCTGAAAAACATATTGAATCGTACCTTAGAAAGAATCTTTCTTTCTCTTTAAATGGTAAATCAACCTCTTATACCTTCGTCGGGAAAGAAGGTTCGTCTGATATGAGTGCGGTATGGATTTACCTTGAAATACCTGTTACTGGTAAGATTAAAACCATAAACATAAAAAATTCGTTACTTATTGGAGAGTTTGACGACCAAAAAAATCTGGTTCATGTTATCGGTCCAAACAAGAAGGAAGGAACCGTTATTTTTGCCAATGCTAAAACAGAAGAATTACTTACGTTTAGTCCCTAATGTCTTGTTATGAAATCCTTGTTTATACTTCCTATTCGTTTTTATCAACTATTCATTTCCCCCTTATTTCCTCCTAAATGTGCCTATACCCCAACCTGCTCTCATTTTATGTTAAGAGCTATTGAGATTTGGGGACCAGGAAAAGGGATAGCCATGGGTTTAAAACGAATAGGTCGCTGTCATCCCTTAGGTGGACATGGATATGATCCTGTCCCTGAAAAATCAATCAAATAATCATGTTACAAAGACCACGTCGCAATCGTTTGACCCCTACCCTAAGGAATTTGGTGCAAGAGAATCATCTTCAGGTTTCCTCCTTAATTCAGCCTCTTTTTTTAGTGCCGGGTGAAAACATAAAATTGGAAATAAAATCGCTTCCGGGCATATTCCGATTTTCTGAAGATCTTTTGCTGGAGGAGATTAGTGCATGCATGGCTGTTGGGGTACAAACATTTCTCATATTTCCCGCCATTCCAGAAGAATTAAAGGATAAAGGCGCCACATATAGCTATTCGAAAGATAATTTTTACTTAAAAGCAGCGAGAAACATTAAAAAGAAATTTCCCTCCTCTTGCATCATAAGTGATGTTGCCATGGATCCATACTCTATTGACGGTCATGACGGTTGGGTGGAAGATGGTCAAATATTAAATGATAAGACCTTACCTGTTTTAGCAAATATGGCCGCAGCGCAAGCAGAAGCAGGTTTTGATATGATTGGCCCGTCTGATATGATGGACGGTAGAATACTATATATAAGGGAATATCTTGACAATGAGGGATATACCAATACTGGCATTATGGCCTATACGGCAAAATATGCCAGTGCTTTCTACGGCCCATTTCGAGATGCCTTAGATTCGGCTCCAAAAGCAGGCGATAAAAAAACCTATCAAATGAATCCTGCCAATTTACAGGAAGCCTTAAAAGAGGCTCACCTGGATATTTCGGAGGGTGCTGACGTCATAATGGTTAAACCTGCCCTTCATTACCTGGATGTCATCCATTTATTAAAAACCAATACCAATATTCCCATTGCGGCTTATCATGTCAGTGGTGAGTGTGCGATGCTCATAGCAGCGGCACAGAATGGATGGTTAGACAGACAAAAAGCTATTGAAGAAACATTAATGGGTATCAAAAGAGCAGGTGCGGACATTATTATCACTTATTTTGCCCGTGAATATGCAGAAAGAGTGGCTTTAATGAAGTAATAATTAAATTTATTTCAAAAATGTAGGGCAAATTAACCATCCAATACATTGGAAATGCAAATATAAATAGGTTTTTCTAAGATATATGAAAATACATTTTCCTGCTATATTTTTATATGCAGACTTTAATTGAAATGAAAAAAGGAGCAACTAATGTTAGTTGCCCCTTTTTATGTTATTAGACCAGGACTAACTCCTTTTCTTCTATAATCTTACGAATATTGATTAAGGCATACCTCATTCTACCCAACGCCGTATTTATACTTACTCGGGTAAGTTTTGAAATTTCCTTGAAACTCATGTCAGCGTAGTGTCGAAGTATAACTACTTCCCGTTGTTCTTCAGGTAATAAATCAAGTAAATCCTTGATTTTATCATGTGTCTGATCCCTAACCATTGCCTGTTCAGCATTCAAATCGGAAAGAGGGAGGACATCAAAAATGTCAAAGGAATCAGTAGTCGTTGTTTTAGGTTTGCGCTTATTTCTTCTGAAATAGTCCACACACATATTATAGGAAATACGGAGAGCCCATTGAAGAAATTTTCCCTCGTGATTATATTTTCCTTTTCTAAGGGTATCAATTATTTTGATAAACACCTCCTGGAAAATATCTTCAGCAAGATTGGAATCCTTGACAAAAAGATAAATTGAGCCGTAAATTTTTTGCTTGTGGCGAAGTAATAATTCTTCGAAAGCTCTCTCACTACCACCTAAATAAAGCATAATGAGATCTTGATCACTAATGGGATTAACTGTCATACCTAAATTGGTTTACGTTAAAAATCGTAATTACTTTAGTGTAGAAGTTTGCTACCGATAGATTCTGTTTTAGTGATTTTAGAATAATGAATTACAAATATAGAAAAACATATTTAAGTTTTCAACCTACATTTCATTTTTTTTTAATAATTTTTCATTTTTCTCTGATGAAAGCAATATTTTTCACAATCTCTAATCCTTTCGGCCAATCCTTTGTTGTATTTTTCGACAATAAGAAGTTAGTAAGTATTAGCTTTGCGCTAATTGAAAAAGTTGAATGAAAAACTCTTTATGACCCAGCTAAAAACTGTAACAGACAAAGGCATTGAAATAATAAAAATCGTTGACCATTCCATTGAAATTAGAGGAGCCAGGGCCAATAATTTAAAGAATATCAGCATTTCAATCCCTAAGAATAAATTAATTGTCGTCACAGGCGTTTCAGGTTCTGGAAAATCATCGCTAACGATGGATATTCTATTTGCTGAGGGTCAGCGACGATATGTAGAAAGCTTGTCTTCCTATGCCAGGCAATTTTTAGGGAGAATGAAAAAGCCTGAGGTTGATAGCATCAAAGGAATATGCCCCGCCATTGCCATTCAACAAAAAGTAAGTGTCTCTAATGCCCGTTCCACCGTAGGTACCTTGACTGAAATTTATGACTATATCAGACTTTTATTTGCCAGAATTGGTAAAACATACTCACCCATTTCCAATGAACTGGTTAAGAAACATGAGGTTAGCGATGTCGTAGATTTTATTCTCTCCATACCTCCAGGCAGCCCTGTTCAGGTTTTTATACCCCTACCCTATAAATATGGTGAACGAAGTCTTGCCCAAGAACTTGATTTACTTTTACAAAAAGGATTTACAAGAATTTTAAATAAGGATTCACTCACTGATATCCAAGATTTTATTGCTTCGGAAGACCCTGTACTGCGAAGTAAAATTCTTGATTTAAAGGAAAAAAATCTATTAATTTTAATAGATCGCTTCATTTTAGATACCTCTGAGGAATCGATGCGCAGAATTGCAGATTCCATAAATACAGCGTTTACAGAGAGCGAAGGTGAATGTTTTGTTATCGGCCCGGATGGGTTACATCGGCATTTTAATAACCGTTTTGAATTAGACGGTATTTCTTTTGTCGAACCTGCCCCCCAATTATTTAATTTTAATAATCCATTTGGTGCCTGTCCCAGTTGTGAAGGATTTAGTATGGTGATGGGTATCGATCCAGAGAAAGTTATACCCGATAAATCATTAAGTATCTACGAAGGCGCCGTAGCCTGTTGGAAAGGAGAAAAAAATGGTCTTTGGTTGGAAGAATTTATCTCTCTGGCCACCCTCATCGATTTTCCTATTCATAAGCCCTATTCTGAACTTTCAAAAACACATCGAAATTTACTTTGGTCGGGCAGTAAAAGTTTTCGTGGAATCAACGCCTTTTTTGAAGAATTGGAAGCTGCAAATTATAAAATTCAAAACAGGGTGATGCTTTCCCGATATCGCGGAAAGACGGTTTGTCCCGCCTGCGATGGTGCAAGATTGAGAAAAGAGGCGCTTTATGTGCAAATTGATGGTAAAACGATCGGTGATTTAGTGGATATGCCCATTGATGAACTGGCTGTTTTTTTTGAATCTATTCAGTTATCAGAAACAGATACTAAAGTTTCAGCCAGATTGTTACACGAGTTGAGGACAAGACTCAAATTTATGAACTTATTGGGGCTCAGCTATTTAACCATCAATAGAATTTCCGCCACTTTAAGTGGAGGGGAAACCCAACGAATCAATTTAACCAGACTTTTAGGAAGTAATCTAACCGATTCACTATACATTCTGGATGAACCCAGCGTTGGACTTCATCCAAGAGATTCAAAAAGATTGGTCAATGTCCTCAAACATTTGAAAAATCTGGGAAATACGGTATTAATTGTCGAACACGAAGAAGATATTATAAAAGAATCAGAATATTTAATTGATATTGGCCCCCATGCCGGAGTGCATGGAGGTGAAGTGATTTTTGCTGGTGCTTACGAAAATATTTATACTGAAGCTTCAGAGAGTTTAACCACCGGCTATTTAACTGGCCGATTATCGATCCCTATTCCGTCGTTCAGAAGAAAGGGCATCGATAAAATAGTAGTTCATGGTGCGACCCATCACAACCTAAAAAATATAACCGTAACCTTTCCATTAAATACATTTATTGTCGTTTCCGGAGTGTCTGGTTCAGGTAAAACTACCTTGGTTAAACATATTTTATTCCCTGCTTTAAAAGCTGCATTAGGTGAGGTAGGTGTAAAATCGGTAGGCTCTTTTTCTTCTTTAAGTGGTGATTTGAAAAAAATTACTCAGGTAGAAATGGTTAACCAAAATCCTATTGGAAAATCGTCCAGATCAAATCCCGTAACTTATGTCAAAGCCTACGACGCCATCAGAGAACTAATGGCCAGTCAACCTCTGTCAAAACTTTCAACCTCTGTCAAAACTTCGCGATTATAAGGCAAAACACTTTTCATTTAATGTGGACGGTGGCCGCTGCGATACCTGTAAGGGTGAAGGAGAACAAGTTATTGAAATGCAGTTTTTAGCAGACATACGGCTGGAATGTGAAAGTTGTGGCGGGAAACGATTTAAAAACGAAGTACTGGAGGTACGTTACCGTGAAAAAAATATTTTCGATATTCTAAAAATGACCGTTGAGGAATCATTAGTATTTTTCAAAGATTCAAAGGAAATTATCACTAAATTAAATCCTCTGATGCAAGTAGGTCTTGGTTATGTTTGCCTGGGTCAGTCATCAAACACTCTTTCTGGCGGAGAAGCACAACGAGTAAAATTAGCGTCATTTTTAGGCCAGGAAAAAACAACAGAGAAATATTTATTTATTTTTGACGAACCTACTACGGGGCTTCATTTCCATGATGTTAGAAAATTATTGGAAGCCTTGCAAGCTTTGGTTGAGAAAGGCCATACCGTTTTGGTTATTGAACACAATATGGAAATCATAAAATCGGCTGATTGGGTGATTGATTTAGGTCCGGAAGGTGGAAAAATGGGTGGTAATTTAGTTTTCCAGGGCATACCTGAAGATTTAGTTCATTGCCAGGATTCCCCAACAGCTCCTTTTTTGGCCGAAAAATTATCTGTAAAAAACAATCAATGATTTAAATTATTGCCATGGGATATAAGAATATGTGGTCTTGTGTAGCAGATCTCGAAAAAAACAAAGAACTTATACGTATTAAAGCTCCGGTTGATCCAAATTTGGAGATGGCGGAAATCCATCGAAGAATATATGACCAGGGTGG
>Ga0208787_1000453_pt1 | contig 19523 bp, 12 predicted proteins | sample Wag4_2014_7_11_FD_187362 | JGI IMG/M metagenome (GOLD analysis project Ga0208787, IMG submission 187362) | Fresh water microbial communities from Ohio, USA - Utica-2 Time Series HT 2014_7_11 (SPAdes) (version 2) | ecosystem: Environmental > Aquatic > Freshwater > Water tank | place: USA: Ohio... | reverse complement strand
CAGTACATACATCATATACACCCCAGTTAAATAAAGCAGATAAGTCACGTAAGTCTGTACGAACACCAGTTTTAGCTGGTAAACGAAGACTTGCAGTACAATCATTTAAACCAACTGAAATGATCACAGAGTCATTAGCTGGTTTACCATTAATATCACCGTCAAATGCATTCGTGTTATAAACAGCAAACACAGGAGCTGTCTTATCTTCCATCTTGATAACTAAAGTATCAAACTCCTGCGTACCAGTACACCAGTCAAACACAGTTGTAATAACCTCAAATTTTTTGCCATTATTACAAGCAGGGAATTCCTTGTGAGTAAATGACACGGAGTAGTTACTCTTCAAACTTGCAGAGAAAAGAGAAATTGAGTCTGGACGTCCACTTGGAAGAGTATCAACTGCAACATAAATACATGTTAATAAATCTTTCATAGAGGTTGAAGCATCAAAATTGTAGCAAGTGTTGTTTGTTCCCAATTCAAATGCAATCGTATCTCTTAAAGTTTGTCCACCCTGAGAATATTTGGTAGTCATTTTATCACCACCTAAGTTAGGAAACGAGATGGCTGTAATGCCATTGACACTTGATGCTTCGCCATAAGCAGGAGCAGCAAGTCTTCTGTTATTTGTTCCAAAAGGACCAAATTGTCCTAAGTTTCCAGGTCCTCTGTCAAGGGTTGAGGAAGGAGAAGCATTTGTTCTGGCAAAAGGATCTGATAAAGAACCTCTTAAATCAGGGCGTTTGAAATAAATGATTTGATTAAGGGTAGTTGAATTACCTCTTTGATCAATAAACTGCCAAGAGCGACGTAATTTATGAGCAAATCCTAAAGAGTCACACTGAGGTGATTCTAAATATTCAGTAACTTTAACTTGTAGGTTTCTTGAAAGATGGAATGCACCTAGACCTTGAGCAGCTCCACCAACAGTATCTATAGAACCATGTCCAACAGCAGGAAGTGCAGTACCAATAACTGATCTACCATTATCGTCAGCATCAATTAACCAAATTGAGTCACTGGTTAGAGTTCCAGGAGCTAAACCTGCATACTCGCAAGAGTCAGTCATGTAAGGACGACCTACATAAAATGTACCTACTCCAGAGAAAGTTGGTTTGCCAACGAAATTCGCAGAACCCCAAAGTTGAGTTCCTGTAGCATTTTGTACCTCATCTAAATTGTCAGCCCATGTTACTACAGTGTCTATTAATTCCCAAGCAGCTTTTTGTGAAGCTGAGAAAACAGGACCTACATTATCTGTAGTTACAATAGTACCTGAACAAATAAGCACACCAGCCGAATCAAATACACCATAAGTCCAGCCAGTCACTGGACTAATCGCGTCAACAGCTGCATCAGTTGGTGAATTGTCATTGATTTTTAAAACTGCGTTAGATGGAGCAGTTCCAACCATAACCATTGCAGGTGTAAGTGTTACAGAACACTGACCTCCAAGATTTACAGTTAGATTCTGTACACATGTCTGTGCACTCATCTGCTGTGTGCTCGCAAATAAGGCTGCGACTGCAAGCAAGGTAATCCCTGCGAGTCTAGCTAGCTTATTTGTAAGCGGTGAAAAAATTGAGTTGAATTGACTCATTTGATTACAATTTGTTAAAATTAAAAAAAAATATACAAAACTAGGTCCTTTCATGCTGGGCTCAACGCAAAAACCCTCAGTAGGTAAAGCACCTGCGAGGGAAAGAGAGTTGATTGTTTTTACTGTAAAGTAATTTCTTGTCATGGGATAGTCTATAAAACTGACGCAATTTACATCTTATTCTTCTTAAAAGTCAATGGCATTTGCGCTAAAAACGAATATTAATAAAATTTTAACTAAAAATGACCACGGCTCGCCTATTTTAATCGAACGTTAACACTTTTAAGATATAAAAAAGGGGCATTTACCACAAGATAAATACCCTTTTTTATATCTTTTCATTTTTACAAATTCCAGCCAGCTCTATACCGAGGTAGCAATAACGCATTCGCCTCTTTGTCGTTTTTGAACTTTTCTTTCTTCGGATTCCAGGTTAAAGGACGCCCTAACTGATAAGCAATATTGGCAATGGCTGACACCGAATTACTGCGATGGCCAACCTCAGCTGGACAAATTGGTGTTGTTCCATTTTTCGAAGCATTTATCCAGTCCAGATAATGGTCGTCAGAGGTATATAATCTCTTCTCCCCTTCTTTAATGACCGCAGAAACAATGGAGGCAGGATTGCTATCTAAAAATCCTCTGGAAATATCAATCGTACCTTTCTCTCCTATAAAGCGAACCCCATTACCTCTGCCAAAATCTTCATGTTTCATCACAATCCCATTTTCATACATCATCTTCAATCCTCTCACCGCCTTAGGGTCAGAGGGAGGAATCAACGAAACAGGTCCTGAATCATCCATACCTAATCCCCATTGGGCTATATCGAACATGTGAGCACCCCAGTCGGAAAGGATCCCGCCTCCATATTCTCTGTATTTTCTCCAATTAGGAAAAATATCTTTCTCAACGGGAGGAGATAATTCAGAATGGAAAGGGCGATATTCTGCCGGGCCTACCCATCCTTCCCAGTTTAGGTAAGCTGGTTGCGTTTCCTGACCTAAGTCACAAGCAATGGCAGGATCCCCAACATTAACAAGGACCTCTTTGATAGCCCCTATATACCCATTGCGGACTAATTCGCAGGCATGCCTAAAATTTTTCCAGGACCGCTGCATGCTTCCGGTTTGCAAAACCACTTTATTTGCCTCTGCTGCATTGACCAAAGCCCTTCCCTCGGCAACCGTTCTTGTCAATGGTTTTTCGCAATAAATGTGTTTTTTCGCCTTTGCAGCATCAATGGCTTGTTTAGCATGCCAATGATCGGGGGTGGCGATAACAACGCCATCGATAGCTGAATCAGCTAATATTTCTCTGTAATCGAGCACATCTTTGAAGCCACCCATCGTTTGATTTCCGCCAGATTCTACATAAGCCTTTTCGGCCAATGCTTTAAATTTAGCCAATTTCAAGGAATCAACTTCTGCACCAGAAATGATTCTGACAGGTTGTTTTTTGAAATTATTTAATAATCCTCTGGCTTGTTTTCCCGTGCCAATAAAGCCGATGGTAAACATATCGCTGGGTGCGGTATATCCCCTTCCCAAAACATAGCGGGGGACGATGATAAAACTTGCGGCAACAGAGGTTGCCTGGAGCAAAAATTTGCGACGAGAAGTATTTGACATATTTTTTGTTTCCAAAATACGAGTTTTTTGTCAAATATTGCAAAACAAGAAATAATTCTGGTTCTGAAACCTTTGTTTGATGGTAGTTGTTTAAGAAGTTTTGTAAAATAGCTAATATGTCATTTAAAATTGTGGCGCCATTTAAACCGACAGGAGATCAGCCAACGGCCATACGAAAGTTGTCTTCGGGTATTATCAAAGGCGATAAATCACAAGTCCTTCTTGGGGTAACTGGTTCTGGAAAAACATATACCATTGCCAATGTTATCCAGGAGGTTCAACGCCCAACCTTAATATTAACACATAACAAAACACTTACTGCGCAACTTTACAGTGAATTTTGTGCTTTTTTTCCTGAAAACGCAGTAGAATATTTTGTCTCTTATTACGATTATTATCAGCCGGAAGCCTATATTTCTTCATCTGACACCTTTATTGAAAAGGATTTAGCCATAAATGAAGAGGTTGATAAATTACGTTTAAGGGCGACATCTTCCCTTCTTTCCGGTAGGGACGATGTTATTATAGTAGCCTCGGTTTCCTGTATATATGGTATGGGAAATCCCGAAGATTATAAAAGCAGCATTATTCGCATTCACACCGGACTGAAGATTTCAAGAAATGCGTTTTTAACTCAATTGGTCGATTCTTTATACGCAAGAACAGAAACAGATTTCAAGCGATCCACCTTCAGGGTTCGTGGTGATACCGTCGACATTCATCTTCCTTATGTAGATTATGGCTTTAGAATCACGTTTTTTGGCGATGAAATAGAAGTCATTGAGCGCATTGAACTGGAAACGGGAAAGCGTATTGAAAAAATGCAGCAGGCAGCTATTTTCCCAGCTAATCTTTATGTTGCGCCAAAAGATAGAATGGGTCTTATTATGGAGGAAATAGATGCCGAACTAAAGGAGCAGGAAGCATTTTTCGAAAAAGATGGCAGAATTTTGGAGGCTCGCAGGATTCGTGAAAGGACTTCTTTCGATATGGAAATGATGCGCGAACTGGGGTATTGCAGCGGGGTTGAAAATTATTCCAGATTTTTCGATGGTCGTCGCCCAGGAACCCGCCCATTTTGCCTGCTAGACTATTTTCCAGACAATTATCTAATGGTTATAGACGAAAGTCATGTGACCATACCTCAAATTCGGGGTATGTTTGGCGGGGATAGAGCCAGAAAATTAAGCCTGGTGAGTTACGGATTTCGTCTTCCGTCAGCGATGGACAACAGACCTCTGAATTTCACGGAATTTGAAGGGGTCATAAATCAGGTTGTTTACGTCAGCGCCACGCCGGCAGAATACGAATTGGAACAAACATCGGGAGAAATTGTGGAACAGATCATTAGACCAACGGGCTTACTCGATCCTCCTATTGAAGTTCGTCCCAGTATTAATCAGATTGATGACTTATTGGATGAAATAAATAAAAGAGTGTTGAAAAATGAACGGGTATTAGTGACCACTCTGACAAAACGCATGGCCGAAGAGTTGACAAAATACCTCAGTAAAGTACAGATTAAAGTGCGATTTATACATTCCGAGGTAGATACCATGGAACGGGTAGAAATACTTAGGGACCTAAGAATGGGTGGATTTGATGTATTGGTAGGGGTGAATTTACTTCGTGAAGGATTGGATTTGCCAGAAGTATCTCTCGTCGCCATTCTCGATGCAGATAAAGAAGGATTTTTAAGAAATGACAGATCATTGACCCAAACAGCGGGTCGTGCGGCGAGAAACGCTAATGGTTTAGTCATATTTTATGCGGACAAGACGACCGATTCCATGCAAAGGACCATCGATGAAACAGAGCGTCGGAGAGTTATTCAAATGGCCTATAACGAAAAGGAAGGCATTACGCCTGAAACGGTTTTCAAAAGTAAAGAGGAGATTATGCAACAACGCTCCATCCTGGATATTCGAGGTGGACGTCCGACAAAGACAGCTGATTATGCGAATGATAAGGTGGCAGAACCAGAAATGGCCTACATGGATCGAGATCAGGTGGAAACAAGAATAACACAAATCGAAAAGAAAATGAGGGCCGCAGCAAAAGATTTAGATTTTATTTTAGCTGCCCAATATCGGGATGAAGTGGTGCAATTGAAAAAGAAGTTGTAGGGGGCTACTATTATCGCTATAAATGCAAATGTCTTCATCACAAAAAAATGAGGTTAGTACCGGTGAGTGACCAGATACTAACCTCAAATTGTAACTAACAACTATCTGCCGTCGAGTAAATTCCCTAATCCGCCTAAAATACTTCCCTCGTCTTTTCCACCACCTCCTGTTTGAGGTGCAGCAGAGAAAATTCTTTGCGCCAGGCGACTAAAAGGCAGCGTTTGAATCCAAACCGTTCCAGGACCTTCCAAACGAGCATAAAAAAGACCTTCTCCACCAAAGAAAATATTCCTTATCCCCTTAACCATTTCAATATCGTAATGTACATCGCGGGTAAGAGCAACTAAACAGCCCGTATCAACCAAAAGTGCTTCTCCTAAAGCGAGTTCCTTTTTAGTAACATGGCCACCTGCATGGACAAAAGCCATTCCATCACCCTCCAGTTTTTGCATGATGAAACCCTCTCCACCAAACAATCCTCTCCCTAATTTTTGGGAAAATTCGATACCGACATGGACACCTTTTGCGGCACAAAGGAAAGCATCTTTCTGACAAACTATTTTACCCTCAAATTTCGAAAGATCGAGCGGAATAATCTTTCCAGGATAAGGAGAAGCGAAGGAAACCCTCCTTTTTCCAGTACCACCATGGGTGAAAGCTGTCAAAAAAAGACTTTCGCCAGTAAGTAAACGCTTTCCTGCTGTCAAAACTTTATCCCAAATACCACCTTTAGCCTCTTGATGGCTACCATCCCCAAAAATAGTGGCCATTTTAATTTCTGAATCCATCATCATAAAACTACCTGCCTCAGCAATAACGGTTTCATAAGGATCTAATTCTATTTCGACATATTGCATTTCCTCCCCAAATATCTGATAATCAATTTCATGTGAATTCATATTGTCCAAATTTATTTTGTTAAAAAATGATTGTAAATTTACAAAATAATTAAATAATAAATAGGTTGAGAATTGCAATAAATGCCCGATTTCTCATAGAGGGCAAAATGGAGGGCATCGGTTATTCCTGTTGGGAAATATATCGGCGAATGATTGAATTAAACCCTCAACATACTTTTATTTTACTCTTTGACCGACCTTACTCCACGATATTCACGACATTTAAAAATGTGATACCAGTTGTCATATACCCTCCTGCAAGACATCCATTTTTATGGCTCATTTGGTTTGAATGGGCTGTTCCAAAAGCTTTAAGAAAATGGAAAGCAGATGTATTTTTTTCCCACGATGGCTTTACCAGTATATCGACCAATGTACCTGTTATTCTCACGGTTCATGATCTGGCTTTTCTGGCCTTTCCAAATCAGATTCCCTTTCTTGTTTTTCATTTTTATAGGATTTTCATGCCTTTATATTTAAGGAAAGCAAAGCACATTTTCACTGTTTCGAATTTTGTAAAAGAAGATATTCAGACTAAATATGGAATTAATCCATCTAAAATAAGCGTTATTTATAATGGTAGTCGACATATAATGAAGAACGATTTAGAGCCAATAAACCATAAAATACCTCTATCCTCGACCTATTTTTTCTATTACGGCGCCATTCATCCCCGTAAAAATATAGAAAATGCTATTAAAGCATATAACTTATTCAGATCTCAAAATGAGGATCAAATTTTATTTTTATTTGCTGGTAGAATGGCCTGGAGTACGAAAGAGATTGAAAAAACGTGGAAAGAAAGTCCATACGCAGAGGATATTCATTTTTTAGGCTATTTATCTGACGCTTCCATTTACCATTTTTTAAAACATGCCCTAGCCCTGGTTTATATTTCTCTTCATGAGGGATTTGGTATGCCAATAATTGAAGCATTTGCCGCCGAAACACCTGTGATAACCTCAAATAATGGGGCTTTAGGAGAAATATCTGGTGAAGGTGCTCTTCTGGTTAACCCTTCAGATATAAATAATATAGCAATGGGAATGAATGAAATTTATGCAAATACCTCGTTAAGAAGCCACTTATCTGAGGCAGGTAAAAAAGAATTAGCCCGTTTCAATTGGGATAATTCAGCCCAAATTTGTTCCCGGTTAGTTACGCAGATAGCTGAAGAGGGACTTTTCAAAATTTAAGGCACTTCTTACACTTTCCGACAATTCTAGTCTGAACCAGGATTTTCATGATTTTTTTGATTAATGATGATGTCGCTGGTTTAATTTTGAGGGTAAAGGGAATGGGTGCCTTTATTTTACATTTCGTCGCTGCGATTATCGCATCGGCGAAAAAAATAAGGGAATATTATCATTTTAATTGTATGCTGCAGCGCGCACCATCCCAACCATCGCCCTAAACTAAAAAATCCTCGAAATCCTGAAAATCCTGGTTCAAAACTCCAACCAACGCCTAACGCTAAATAATCCGTGAAATCCTATAATCCTTAAAATCCGTGATTCAAAACTATATTACAGGATAAAACCCAATTATTCTCAACATTCTACCAACCCAGCTTTATTGATGCGAATGAGTGGTCTGCTTTCTATAAAATTAAGAGATTCTTCTTTCCATTTTGTCTCAATCTTTATGTAATTATCTGTGAATCCAGACATTTTACCTGAAGTTTTAGATTTTTCAAATAAAATGGGACGAGATTGCCCCAGATGCTGATGATAAAAAGTCATTCTCTTTTGTTCCGACAAGCTGGTCAGTAAAGCATTTCTCCTTCTTCTTTCCTCCACAGGAATTATTTCTGCCATGGAGGCAGCCGGCGTATTATCCCTTTCGGAATAGGTAAAAACATGCAAGTAACTCACATCAAGAGAAGAAATGAAATCATAAGTCTCCTCGAAATCGGTTTCCGTTTCCCCTGGAAATCCTACAATGACGTCAACACCAATGCAGGCGTGCGGCATTAATCCTTTAATTTCCGCCACTCTTTCCTGATACAATTCTCTTTTATACCTGCGTTTCATCTCACGCAACTGCTTGTTATTTCCGGACTGCAATGGAATATGAAAATGAGGGGCAAAACGTCGGGAATTTGCGACAAATTCAATGATTTCTGAAGTGCAAAGATTTGGTTCGATGGACGAAATGCGAAATCTGGAAATCTCTTCCACATCATCTAATGCTCGGATGAGGTCAGCAAAAAGAGCCTCCTTCCGAGGTTTCATCCCTTCAATAACCGCCGTTCCATTTCCAAAATCACCTATATTTACTCCCGTTAATACAATTTCACGAACCCCTTTTCCCGCTATTTCCCTGGCATTGGCGACGACGTGTTCCACGGTATCACTTCTACTTTTTCCTCTCGCCTGCGGAATGGTACAAAAAGTACATTTATAGTCACAACCATCTTGAACTTTCAAAAAAGAACGGGTACGATCCCCTACAGAAAAAGCATTGACGAAATCGACGACCTCATTCACCTCACCTGCCTGAACCATCCCCTTTCCGGTCGATTTACTGAGTCCCTCAATAAAAGGGAGCATCCGAAACTTTTCAGCCGCACCCAATACCAGATCAACCCCAGGAATAGCCGCTATTTCTTCAGGTTTAAGCTGCGCATAACAACCTACTACCACTATTAAGGCTTGCTCATTTTGTTTTAATGCCTGCCGAACGACTCTACGACACTTTTTGTCGGCAAAATCAGTTACAGAACAAGTGTTGATAACATAAATATCAGCATGATCAGCAAAATTTCGCTCTTGAAAGCCAGCGGATTCAAATTGACGACCCAAAGCAGAGGTTTCAGCAAAATTTAATTTACATCCTAAGGTATGAAAAGCTACAGACTGAGGGGTTGCCATGTTTTATTTTTTAAAATAGGGCAAAAGTACAAGATTTTAATCTTAACCACATTATTTTTTCGATAATCCTACCATATAGTCATAAACGTATTTCGATGAATTTGCCATTATTTCTGTGGCCAAATCATTTGATTCCCACCCTTTACTCAGGATAACCAACGCATATTTTCTTCCGTCGGGCAATATAATTAATGCCGAATCATGACTATGTTTGGTAATCCAACCTGTTTTATGGGCCACAATCACCTCTTTGGGTAATAAAGCGGGTATTAATTCATTAAAATGCTGCTGTTTCAATATATCAATCATCTGAAGACAAGCCGATTCACTGATCCACTTTCCCTCTCCTATTTTCTCAAAAATCAACATAAGATCCCTGGCTGTTACCTTATTGTTCAATCCTAGGTCATACGCCTTCTGATCTTCAACACCTCTCAAAATCTGAATATTTTTTGCTCCAATTTCCCTTACATTTTGAGTCACTTTTTTAGCGTCCGCCATTTCAATTAGAATATTGGTTGCCAAATTTGAGCTATAGGTAATCATGTCATAAATCAATTGGTAAAGCGTTGTTTTTCCACCAATCTTACGGTACAACTGACCTTCTGAATCCTCATCTACCTCCATTTTATAAGGACTGCCATCTACAATACTTGAAAATTCATTCTTTATCAGAACAGAATCACTCAATTTCCATTTTTTTTGTTCAATTTGATTGAATATTTCTACCATTACAGGCGTTTTCATCGTACTGGCGGCATGAACGATACTGTCTGCATGAATCATCAACTGGTTTTGGGGATGTCCAATTTCTTTAAAAGCCAAACAAAATAAGCCCGGCGACCTCTTGAATTCTGCGTTAATCTTACTTTCTAAATTTTCAAGCGCACTTTGTCCATTGACAGTCAAGCTAAATGAAAGCAAAAGGAGTGGGAAAAGGAATATATTTTTCATACTAATTGATTGTAGACTCAAAATAAGATTAATTGTAATCTTGAAATAATTAATTAAAGTTTATCAATACTGAATTGGGTTGTTAATATTCCATTGTTTCAGTTAAATTAATTAAATCTCTCATCATCGATAAGGGCCGTCGTCCAGAAATAAATGGTCTGGATTTTCTAACTGATCTGGTAAAATTTCATTTTTAAGGTAATTGCACCAAACACAGGTAGCTTGTCCGCAACCTCTATAAAAATCATGCGCCTGAATTTTGGTATTTACCTCTTGCGTTAGATTTTTGAAAGCTACTAAATCGTTGGATTCCAATGAAATAACCACTTCACGAGAAGAGCTGCTTAAAGCCTCCTCTAAAAAAATCAATTTTGCCTCTTCCACCAATAATCCATCTTGATTATGCCCTTCAAACAAAAGATGATAAAAAGCAAGCTGTCTCCAATAAACGCCCCCATAGGGAGAAACGCCCTTCCACGAAGGCTTTTGAAAGGCATTTCGCTTAGGTTTCCCCGTTTTATAGTCTATTAAATGTACTTTACCCCCTTTCAGATAGTCAATTCTATCTGTCACCCCTTTATACTTAAACCCGGTTTCATCGATAAAATGGATTTTTAATTCAGGCTTGGAATAGCTCAAACTTTCCAGATCGCAAGAGGCTACAAAATCGGATAAACAAGCTTTACCTCTTATTAAATAGCCCTCCCAGGCACTATTTGAAAACCAGGATATAGATTTTTTCAGTTTTTTTTCAAAAAGGTCATGTAATTTTTTAGCCTCTTTATTTTTATCTTTTGAAAATTTTAGGCTAGAATTCCAGTCCGAAATAGCCTCATGAATAGCCGTTCCAAAAGCGGAGGAAGCATTTTTACTGGTCTGAATACCCAGAATATCTCTATAAAAAAAGGAAAGAGGGCAATTCAGATATCTATTCAAACTGGACACGGTGAGAGCAAAGGAATCCAGCGTATGTTCAATAAAAGCCCTATCGGGTCTGAAAGAAGGGGGAAGAACGGTTGGTTTCAGCCTATTTACCTGAATTTGCTGGAGGAATTCGTCCTGAACTGTTCTTTGTTCAAAATGAACTAGTTTATCTTCCAGTAATTCTGATATAAAAAGGGTAGGCATTCTTGGCTTTCCCACCGTATTTTCCTTTCCAAAACCAATTTGCAAAAATTGAGATGCGCGCGTCATTGCCACATAGAATAAACGACGCGACGCTTCCAATTCGTCGGTTTCCGGCTCCATTTTCAAGGTAGGAGGAAAAGAAAAAACGCCAGTATTATTAGATTTTCCCTCCCATTCCGATTGGACACAGTCGTACATAAACACATAGTCAAATTCGAGTCCTTTCGCTCTGTGCGCGGTTAAAAGATGAACACTTTCGTTTGAAACCTGAGGCATTTCCAGAGAAACGGCTAAATGGTTATCCTGCATACGATCCATCATCAACATCCAGTCAATCACAGAAATATTCGGCTCCCTTTCCACTGATTTTTCACAAAAATTCACCAGCGTATTCAAAATTTGCACCTGAAGAATACTATCCTTTTGTTTTAATGTCGCTTTCAGCAGTCCACTTTTATTGATAACATATTCTAAAAAAACGGGTAATGCCTTATTAAGTCCTTGCTTTAAAGCATCTTGAAAAAAACGATATGTCCTTTTAACAGGCTGAATATTCTCGAGCTCTACAGATGCCCAAATAGTTTCATCTGTCATTATTTTATGCCAGGAAAAATCAGATGTTACTTTAATCTTATTTAACTTTCCAATATCAGACATACTTATTTCCCAGTGAGCATGGTACAAAAGCGGTAAAAACTCAGATTCTCCACTATCTGTTTCCTTCCATTCCTGGATTATATATTGAATTATTCTGCGTATTTTAAAAACGATGGGCGTATGTAAAATATTGATAGGCCGGCTAGTATGATAAGGAATGCTATTTTTTTCAAATAACCTTACCAGTTGATCTCCCTGTCTGTTATTTCTAAAAATGATGGCTACCTGACCTGGATTAACGCCTTTTTTAAATAGGTTTTTCAATGAATGTACTAAATCCGCTTCCTCCTGAAAAATACTTCCATATTCCACCACGGTAGGTGTAGAATTGATTTGTCGCAAAGCAGAGGCAGCGATAAGAGGTTGTAAAGAAATATTTCCCTGATTTTTCAAGGAAGAAGTGAGGGTATTTCTCTGAATAAAGGCAAAAGCAGCATTTAAAATACCCTGGGTAGAGCGATAATTTTCCTTGAGTTGAACTAAGTGTAAGTCGTCGCCATATTTATCCTTAACGTCTTGTAAATGCTTAATTCTTGCGCCTTGAAATTCATAAATAGATTGATCTTCATCGCCAACAATGAATAAATTGGGGGTATCCCAATAATTTAAAAGAGTCTGGACCAATGCAAATTGTGCCCCATTAGTATCTTGAAATTCGTCGAGTAAAACATATAAAAACTGTTCCTGATAGAGGCTTAAAAAATAAGGTTTTTCTTGAAATGCTTTTAAAACCCAGAGGATCATATCTTCATAATCATACCTGTGTCTTAGGTTTTTCTCCTGTTCATAAACATCAAAAAGACGAACGGCCTCCCTTAAGCGCGCATATTTTTGTAAAAAATCCTGATATAGTCCTTCCTTGAGATCGCCGACATTAAATGTGCCTTGTTTACGCTTGTACTTAAATTCGGGAAGGGAAGGCATTTGATCACAATACTCATCTATTTTTTCAATCAAATCGGCCGCCTTATAATTTTCTTTTTTCATCCATTGAATAAGCGACTGCCATTCCCGTTCAAATTGATGTGCATTGGCGTACCCTTTTTTAAGTGGATTATCCCAGGGCAATTCATCCAAAATCATTCTAATAATATCAATCCTTTCCAAATCAGAAATGGGTTCAAGATTATTTTGACCAAAATGATATCTGTTTTGTTGAATAATCTGGTTACAAAAGGCATGAAAAGTAAGCACTTGCACTTTATGTCCCTCAGGACCAATATATTGAACCAATCTATTTCGCAAAGCATTCACCCCTGCATCGGTGAAAGTAAGGCAAAGAATATTTCGGGGAAGGGTATCTGAATCCATTAATATTTTGCCAACCTTGGCAGCAATCAGCTGGGTTTTACCTGTTCCCGGCCCAGCGAGCACTAAAGTTGGGCCATCCAAAGTAGAGACAGCCTCCTTTTGAGATAGATTTAGCTGCTTAATCAGCTGTAGAAAAACGGCATCAAAATAAGATTGACCATCGGTAATAGACATAATACGGGGAAATTAATCCTCCTCTAAACGGAGAGAAAGGCGCTCGGCAAATTCTTTTATATCTGGATTAACTGCATGAAAACGAGACAGTAATTCTCGGGAAGTGGGAGGTTTATTAGACACAACGGGCACCTCACTTACCTCATTTTTAATTAATACTACTTGAAAGGCCAAATCAGCTCTCTGAAAATGCGCTCTCATTTTATCCATCATTGATTTCTCCTGTTTTATGGCACTTTCCTGCAGACCTGTTGAAGCAATGGCCTTGATAGTACACTCAGGTTCCCATGTTAAAGAAACCATTTTCAGAAGATTTCTTGTAGAATCTTGCTGGATATTTTTCACATAATCCTCCCAAAAAGCACTTAGTGAATCTTGATTTAAAGGAACGGCTACTTTATCGACCTCCTTTTTCTCTTCCTCCTTGATTTCATTCATCAATTTACTGAGTAAAGAATCACTGGCCGAAGGTTCGAAAACAACTTTTTTTACAGGCAGAACGGGAGGAACAATTGGAATATTTACCTTTTCTGCCACTTCAATATTTACGATGGGTTCAGGCTTTTTTTTTTCTTCAGCCAAAGCCGTCCTATCTGAAGGAAGCGTCAAAATACGATTCAGGTGAGCCATTTTTAGCAAAGAAATTTCGACATGAAGCCTTTTATTTTTTGCCATTTTAGCATTTAAATCACATTCATTTGCCAAATTTAAAATAGTGAGTAAAAAACCGGAGGAAGCCAAAGCCGCTTGATGTCTGTAACGGTCTCTCAGCGTGCCTGTTACTTCCAGCAGAGGCAAAGTCTGCACGTCCTTACTAACTAAAACATTTCGCGCGTGAGCAGCTAAGCCATTGATAAACAAGTCTTCGTCGAATCCTTTTTTCAAAATTTCGTCAAAAAGAAGTAAAATATTTAGGCTATCCTCGGCTAAAAAATAATCGATCATTTTAAAAAAATAATCATAATCGAGGACATTAAGATTTTCAATAACATCGGCATATTTGATTTCATTTCCCGAGAAAGCAACCATTCTATCGAAAATGGAAAGGGCATCACGCAGGGCACCATCAGCCTTTTGGGCTATAATATGCAAAGCCTCCTCATCGGCGGTTATCGATTCCTTCAGACAAATGGCTTTCAGGTGAGGGACAATAGAGATAGGTTGAATTCGTCGAAATTCATAGATCTGACAACGGGAAATTATGGTTGGCAAAATTTTATGCTTCTCCGTGGTAGCCAATATAAAAATGGCATGCGCCGGGGGCTCCTCCAGCGTTTTCAAAAACGCATTGAAAGCGGAAGAAGAAAGCATGTGCACCTCATCGATAATAAAAACTTTATATTTACCTTGCTGAGGTTGAAAACGAACCTGATCTATTAAACTTCTAATATGCTCAACGGTATTATTCGACGCAGCATCTAATTCTGTAATATTAAAAGAGGCATTATCACTAAAGGAACGACAAGACGAACACACCAGACAAGGCTCATGGTCTGACGTTGGTTGCTGACAATTGATAACTTTTGCCAAAATACGGGCACAAGTCGTTTTTCCAACGCCTCTTGGGCCACAAAACAAAAAAGCATGAGCCAAATGATTACTGCGAAGTGCATTTTTTAAAGTAAGGGTAACATGCTCCTGCCCAACGACATCTGTAAACAGAGCTGGTCTATACTTCCTCGCCGATACCACAAAATCACTCATAATTTTTTGTTCTTGAGAGGTAAAAATAAGCAAATTATCGACGCTGCACAAATTGGTTTTTATTCTGACCTAAGTAAATGTATTTTTGTCCTGAAATAAATTTTATGAAAATAACGATTGCGCAATTAAATTACCACGTTGGAGATTTTTCAGGTAATCTGGAAAAAATGAAAAATGCGGTGGAAACAGCTAAAAAGGAAGGGAGTGACCTCATTTGCTTTGCTGAATTAGCTACTTGTGGATATCCACCCAGAGATTTTTTAAACTTTGCCGATTTTATACATAAAGCAGAAGAATGCGTTCAGGAATTGGCAAAATGTGCCATCGACATTGGCATTTTACTTGGTTCCCCTACCCGAAATCCTGTCCCTGAAGGAAAAGACTTATATAATTCAGGCTATTTTTTGGAAAATGGCCAAATCTCTTTTATTCAGCATAAAGCGCTGTTGCCAACGTATGACGTCTTCGACGAATACAGATATTTTCAGCCGGCTGATTATTTTTCTACTTTCATGTACAAAGGAGTTCGCATAGCGCTGACCATTTGTGAAGATATGTGGAATGTGGGCAATGAAAATCCTTTATATACGATTTGTCCAATGGATGAATTAATGAAGGAAAAGCCTGATTTGATGGTCAATCTTTCGGCCTCCCCTTTCGCTTATGATCATGCGCCGGAAAGAATTCATGTATTGCAAACCAATGTGTTGCGTTATCAATTACCTCTTTTTTATGTAAATCAGGTAGGTGCACAAACGGAATTAATTTTTGATGGAGGCTCTCTGGTATTTTCAGCAAATGGAAAGATATTCGATGAATTACCTTTTTTTGAAACCTGTACCAGAACCTATTCTTTAGACGAGGTAAAGGCTAATAAGGAAAATAATGAAATTTCAAAGGACAAATATCCTTTAATTCACGATGCCTTAATTCTGGGTTTAAAGGATTATTTTGGAAAACTGGGACTGTCCAAAGCTATTCTTGGTCTCTCCGGAGGCATAGATTCTGCGGTTACCGCTGTATTGGCGACACGCGCTTTAGGGAAAGAAAATGTTTCTGTTCTCCTTATGCCTTCCGAATTTTCGTCAGATCATTCTATTGAAGATGCGCAAATTTTAGCTGAAAACCTGGGTATTTCCTATACCCTTTTTCCTATTAATGACTTGTATAACAGTTGGTTGAAAAATTTAGATCCTCATTTTAAAGCATTACCCTTTGGACTGGCGGAAGAGAATTTACAAGCCAGAATCAGAGGCACATTGTTGATGGCATTTTCCAATAAATTTGGTCCAATATTGCTTAATACCAGCAATAAAAGTGAAATGGCCGTGGGTTACGGCACTTTATATGGAGACATGTGCGGTGGACTGTCCGTTATTGGCGATGTATATAAAACGGAAGTATATGAATTAGCCAGCTATATAAATAAAGATGAGGTTGTTATACCAATAAATACTTTGACCAAAGCACCGAGTGCAGAATTGCGTCCAAATCAAAAAGATGCGGACAGTTTACCTGATTATGCCGTATTGGACAAAATTCTTTATTTGTATATCGAAAAAAATCAGGGACCTAATGAAATAATTTCAGCAGGATTTGATGCTGCCTTAGTTTCCAGAATTTTAAGATTAGTCAATATCAACGAGTTCAAAAGGCATCAGACTGCGCCCGTTTTGCGTATTTCACCCAAAGCATTTGGCATGGGAAGACGTATGCCAATTGAAGGAAAATATTTAAACATAAAATGATGAATGTACCCATTCCTGAATATCCTGAAGTAAACAGAGGTATTTTATTGGTTAAACCAACAGACGTATTTTTTACTTATTTAAAATCGAAGGGATTCAATGAAACCGACGCTTTACTACCCGAAGATTGGGAGCCTACCATTTATCTCGTTCCTGAAATGGATAGTCCGTTAGAGGAAGACGAATGGACAAAATCGAACTATAAGTCCTTGTTTAGCCACTTATTGGCACAAACACCATTGGATGAAAAGGACTATCCACCCATAAATGATTTTCCGTTATTTGAATCCTGGTTCAACTGTGAATTTATCATTGGTATTTTCGATATGGTTAAAGGACCTTTAGGAAGAGGTTAATTTTATTTATATTTGTATAAAATAAATTTACAATGGCAGGCGAAAAAATAATTTTTTCTATGGAGGGGGTTACAAAGACCTTTCCACCTCAAAAACAAGTACTTAAAAATATTTGGTTATCCTTTTTTTATGGTGCTAAAATTGGCGTTCTCGGCTTAAACGGTTCAGGAAAATCAACATTGCTAAAACTTATCGCAGGATTAGACCAGAATTATCAGGGAAAAATTCAATTTGACGGAACTTATAAGATTGGTTATCTGGCGCAGGAACCTGTTTTAGATGAAACTAAAACGGTTCGCGAAATTGTGGAGGAAGCCGTTCAGTCACTGATTAATATGCTTCGCGAATATGAGGACATAAATCTGAAGTTATCCGAACCTATCGACGGTGACGAAATGATGAAACTCATAGATAAGCAAGGGGAATTAATGGATAAACTGGAGAGCAATAATGCCTGGGAACTCGATCACCGTTTGGAAACAGCGATGGAAGCGCTTCGTTGTCCAGAGGGAAATGTTCCCATCAAGGTATTGTCCGGTGGTGAAAGACGCCGGGTGGCTCTTTGCCGTTTATTGCTTAGTAATCCAGATATTTTATTGTTAGACGAACCTACGAATCACCTCGACGCTGAATCTGTTGATTGGTTAGAACAATTTTTACAAAATTTCCCTGGAACCGTTATCGCCGTTACGCACGATCGCTATTTTCTGGACAATGTGGCAGGATGGATATTGGAACTGGATAGAGGCGAGGGCATTCCCTGGCAAGGAAATTATTCTTCTTGGTTAGACCAGAAATCAAAACGATTAGAGCAGGAGGAAAAATCTGAATCTAAAAGAAGAAGAACTTTAGAACGCGAGTTAGAATGGATAAAACTGGCCCCAAAAGCTCGACAGGCAAAAGGCAAGGCTCGTTTGAATGCTTATGATAAATTAGCTTCCGAAGAATTAAAAGATAAGGAAGCAAAACTAGAACTATTTATTCCCACGGGTGCCCGACTGGGTGACAAAGTAATTGATCTGGAGAATATTACCAAATCATTTGGCGATAGGGTTTTATTTGAAAATCTTTCCCTATCAATACCTAAAAATGCCATTGTGGGTGTTATCGGGCCCAATGGCGTTGGAAAAAGTACCTTGTTTAAAATGATTATGGGTGTCGAAAAACCCGATTCTGGCGAAATTATTATTGGCGATACCGTTCAAACTAGTTATGTTGACCAGGGGCATGAGGAACTTCAAGATGCTCAAAAAACGGTTTACGAGGTGGTTTCACAGGGTAATGACTTGATTACCATAGGGAAAGCCAGCGTAAATGCCCGTGCTTATCTAAGTAAATTCAACTTTGCAGGAAATGATCAGCAAAAGAAATTAGGCATTTTATCGGGTGGAGAACGCAATAGGGTTCATCTGGCCATTACGCTAAGAGAAGGAGGAAATGTCCTTCTTTTAGATGAGCCTACCAATGATATTGATATCAATACCTTGAGAGCCCTTGAAGACGCTTTAGAAGATTTCGCTGGCTGCGTATTAGTCATTTCTCACGACAGATGGTTCATTGACCGTTTGGCCACGCACATCTTATCGTTTGAAGATGAAGCTAATGTCGTTTTCTTCGAAGGAAATTACTCTGATTATGAAAAAAATAAAAAGGAAAGATTAGGAGATATAACGCCTAGAAGGCCCCGATTTAAAAATATCATTTCCTAAATATTTGTCGGATTAACCTAGGTAATGAAAAAAGCTAAAGTAAAAAAAGGGAATCCTATTTCAAAAGCGGTACAAACTGGGGAACATGGTCCTAGACCATCCCAGCAAGTACACAAAAACGAGAAGGATTACAATAGGCAGTTGGCCAAAAAAGTGCCTCCCCTTAATGTACCGGAAGATTAGGGAGGGTGGTATAAATAGATAGCAGACTTACATCCCTTTGCGATTCGGAGGATATGATGAGTCTGTCTCAGTCTAGCGCAGGCTGGTTACGAAGATAGCTGGGCTCTGCCCCTTTTGGTGTACAGAGGATATGACTTGTTCTAAAATAGGTTTACACAAAAAAGTGTAAAATGAAAAAAGAGAGCAAAGCTATTTTAGGACAATGGCACAACAACAAAGTGTATTTTTCAGATGATGAAAAAAAGCAGATTATTGAAGATTATTTGTCTGGCAATGAATCTAAAAGAGTAGTTTATAGGCGTTATACTGGATATTCGACGGAGAACGGTAAAATAACTACGTGGATGCGTAAGTTTGGTATAAAGGATAAATGTTTAAAAACCACCAACTTTAAAGACATGCCAACGAAAAAGAAAGACAATGAACCTAGTTCCGAAGATTTTGAGACGCTCAAGCTCAAAAAGCGA
>Ga0208787_1000451_pt1 | contig 19545 bp, 17 predicted proteins | sample Wag4_2014_7_11_FD_187362 | JGI IMG/M metagenome (GOLD analysis project Ga0208787, IMG submission 187362) | Fresh water microbial communities from Ohio, USA - Utica-2 Time Series HT 2014_7_11 (SPAdes) (version 2) | ecosystem: Environmental > Aquatic > Freshwater > Water tank | place: USA: Ohio... | reverse complement strand
CTTCATTTCGTGCGCACCCTAAAGTGACAACTGCAACTGTGCGCTTCATTTGCGCAATCTTACAGTGCAAAGAGGGTTTAAGAATCTACTCCGTACGACACGCTAACAACCTGACCATCGATACCTAGTTGATCCACCTGTCTGCCATTTACCGATAGATCTACTCCACCTGCATTGCCAACTTTGAGATTTAGCTGTTCCCCACTTGTGAAGGTTTTTGTTACCCCTCGTGAAATCTGGCCACTAAATAAGACCCGACCATTTGCATCTGAAACAAAGAGCCAACTCTTAGCACGAGTTGCGGTGATGACTACTTCAACACCTACACCAGTAGAAATCGTTGCTTCATCTGTTGGCTCTTGCTCAACAACCTCAGTTGGTTCTGGTGTTGCTTCAGCTGAAGCAGTTGGTTGCGTTGTCTCTTCAAGTGCTACTGGAATATCTGGGTTTGAATTATTGGAAACGATTATCTGAGCAAGCCCTGCAATCACCAAAGTTGAGATAGAGATTGTTACTAAAACTTTCCACGAGACTTTTCGAGCCTCACTTGGTTCACGCATCACACTGTTCTCAACTAACAGGTCCTGCATAGAACGATCTACATGCATCTGCTCATCTTCAAATGCAGTTAAGAAGATTTGAGGATCTATATTTAATTTAACTGCGATATTTCTTAAATGTCCACGCGCGTAAGTTTCACCGCCACATTGCGTGAAATTATCTGATTCGATTTGACGGAGCAGCGGTCCGCGAATATTTGTGGCTGCAGAAAGATCATCGATGCTAAGGCCAGCATCCTTACGCGCCTTAGTAATCATTGATCCAAGTGACATGAAATATCCTCAATGCAGCAAATGGGGGAACCACAATTGTAAGTCGTGATTGCTCTGGGTGACTAGGTGCGGGAGTGAGAAGATAGGGTGAACCCTCGCTTCACCCCTCTTAATTCATCTAAAGTTAATAATCGCGGAGGGTCGCAAGCACAGAATCGAGTTCATCGGGCTTTACCAACACGGTGCGAGCTTTAGAACCTTCAGATGGTCCAACGATCCCACGAGACTCCATCAGATCCATTAAGCGACCTGCTTTGGCAAAACCAACTCGTAACTTTCTTTGCAACATCGAAGTTGATCCAAATTGAGTACCTACAACTAGTTCTACCGCTTGGCACAAAATATCTAAATCATCACCAATCTCTTTATCAACCATCTTCATTTGGTTAACAGGAGCGGTTACATCATCACGGTAGCGCGGCTTGAGCTGCTTCTTAACATGTGTTGTTACCGCTTCAATTTCACGTTCTGAGACATATGCGCCTTGAATTCGAATCGCACGGCTTGCCCCCATCGGAATAAAGAGACCATCTCCTTGACCGACAAGCTTTTCTGCACCTGGGCTATCCAAAATAACGCGACTATCTGCAAGGGAGCTTGTTGCAAAGGAAAGACGTGATGGAACATTTGCCTTGATTAATCCCGTAACAACATCAACAGATGGACGCTGAGTTGCCAACACCAAGTGGATTCCTGCAGAACGAGCAAGCTGAGTAATTCGAACAACTGATTCTTCAACCTCTTTAGCTGCAACCATCATCAGATCTGCAAGCTCATCAATAATTACTAGTAGGTATGGATAAGGCTCTACCGTTCTATCACTACCTTCGGGAACCGTAACCTTTCCTGCGCGAACCGCTTTGTTGAAATCATCAATATGTCTAAATCCAAAGGTGGATAGATCCTCGTAACGAAGATCCATCTCGCGCACTACCCAGGTAAGAGCATCTGCAGCTTTCTTCGGGTTAGTAATAATTGGTGTAATTAAATGCGGAATGCCTTCATACGCATTGAGTTCCACCCGCTTGGGATCGATCAACACTAATCGCACATCATCTGGGGTTGCTCGCATTAAAATCGAGGTAATCATTGCGTTAATCATTGAGGACTTACCTGCACCGGTTGCTCCCGCAACTAAAAGGTGCGGCATTTTTGCAAGGTTTGCGCAGACAAAGTTACCTTCTACATCCTTACCCAATGCAACAAGCATGGGGTGTAAATCTTGACCAGCAACTGTTGAGCGCAAAACATCACCTAATGCGACGATCTCGCGATCTGTATTGGGGATTTCAATTCCGACCGCAGACTTGCCTGGAATCGGAGAAAGAATTCGAACATCACTACTTGCAACCGCATAGGAAATATTCTTTGCAAGCGCGGTAATTCGCTCCACCTTTACCGCGTTGCCAAGCTCAACCTCGTATCGAGTAACCGTTGGGCCACGCATAAAGCCGGTGACCCTTGCATCAATATCAAACTGCAAGAAAACCTCAGTCAGGGCGGCGACAACAAGATCATTGGCCTTGCTCTTTGCCTTTGCTGCAGGTCCTGTTCGCAGCAAATCTGGACCAGGTAATTCATACTTCACATCTGCGGTTAAGAGCAGTTGCTCTGGGCGCTTTACCGCCACCGTGCTTTCATTGACATGCGTGATTGCAGGAATTGATTCTTCGACGGGGAATTCATCATCAAAGCTTTCCTCATCGAGCTCCTCTTCCTCTTCATCAACAGGGGCGTTCCAAGCGGCTACCACTGGTGATTCAAATGGAGGTGTATCTGTTACCTCAAACTCTTCTTCAACCTTTTCGGCACGCTCTGGTCGCTTTGACCATAGCCAACTACTTGCCGAGGCAATTCTTGTGAACACCTCATTAACAGGTGTAGCGGTAATTACTAAAACACCGAAGATGAAGAGAATAAATAAAATTGGATAGGTTAAAACAGATGTCATAAGACCAACTAGTGGGGTTGTTACGCCGTAGCCCAACCATCCACCACCATGACGCATCGCAGTTGCACCAGTTCCAACAGAACCGTTGAGTAAATGAGCTAAACCTGTCGTTGAGAGCAGAAGCGCAAGAGTTCCGATAATTATGCGACCAGTTGCCTTTGAATCCTCCGGAACTCTAAACAATCTGAAAGCAAAGTAGATCAGAACAATTGGAGCAAAGAATCCAACTCGACCAAATCCGCCATAAATAACTGAGTACACCGCGCGGCCTACAACATTATCTGAGTTAAACCAGGTTCCTGCTGTTGCGATGAGAGCCAGAATCAAAATGAGAAATGCAATTCCATCTCGTTGATGTGCAGGATCTAAGTCACGCGCTCCGCGAGCCAGAAAGCGAACACTGCTTCCTAAAGATTTTGCAATAAAACGCCAAATAGATGCAAGGCCTCGACCTAGAGCACCGCCAACAGCTCCAGTCTTACTTTTCGCCTTTTTTCTTTTAGCCACACGCACGATCGTAAAGGGTGAACAAATTGGAACCTACTAGGCGCGCCGTTCTTTAAACTTCAATAACGACAGGGACAATCATCGGCTTCCTGCGATGCTCTCCCCCGACCCATCCACCAATAGTTTTTCTAACAATCTGTGAAAGCTGATGGGTACCGTTATTGCCATCAGCAACCGCGGTAGCAAGCGCCTTTTCAATTCTCATTTTGACCTCATCAAACATTGCTGCATCCTCATTAAATCCACGAGCATGAATATCAGGACCTGCAACAATTTTTCCGCTTTGTGAATCGATCACGACAACACATGAGATAAAGCCTTCTTCACCAAGAATTCGACGGTCTTTTAATGAGCTTTCAGTAATGTCACCGATGCTCTGTCCATCAACAAAGACAAATCCAACTGGAATCGCTCCAACAACCTCTGCCTCGTGATTTACCAAATCGATTACAACTCCGTTATCGACAATAAAGGTGTTGCCTCGTGGAACTCCTGATTGAATTGCAAGCTCTGCATTTGCTTTCATATGTCGCCATTCACCATGGATTGGCATTACATACTTGGGTTTTACGATGTTGTAGCAATACAGCAATTCGCCCGCTGCAGCGTGACCAGAAACGTGAACCATCGCATTAGCTTTATGAACGACCTTTGCGCCAAAACGTGTTAGCTCATTGATAATTCTAAATACTGAGTTTTCATTACCTGGAATCAGCGAGGATGCCAAAATAACAGTGTCGCCTTCACCTACTCGGATCTGGTGATCGCCGTTGGCCATACGAGATAAAGCAGCCATTGGTTCGCCCTGTGAGCCAGTACAGATCAAGACAACATTGTCATCGTATTGATCAAGATCCTTTGCATCGAGCACAAGATCAGCGGGAACATGTAGGTAACCCATATCTTCAGCGATCTTCATATTGCGAACCATTGAACGACCAATAAATACAACCTTGCGGCCATGCTGTGCTGCAATATCTATAACCTGCTGAACGCGATGAACATGAGAAGAAAAGGAGGCAACGATCACACGGCGCTTTGTCGATGAGATAACTCTGTTCAACGCTGGCATGATTTCGCGTTCCGATGGCGTGAAACCAGGAATATCAGCGTTGGTTGAATCCACCACAAAAAGATCCACGCCTTGTTCTCCAAGACGGGCAAAGGTGCGCAAATCTGTAATGCGACCATCTAAAGGCATTTGATCCATTTTGAAATCACCAGTGGCAAGAACACGACCTGCTTCGGTGTTAATGACAACCGCTAATGCATCTGGAATCGAGTGATTGACCGCAACAAACTCCAAGGTGAAAGGTCCAACATCTTCCGTGCCACCTTCACGAACTTCGCGAGTCAGCGGAGTAATGCGGTGTTCCTTCAACTTTGCTGTTATCAAAGCAAGGGTTAACGCTGATCCATAAATTGCGATATCGCCACGCTCGCGCAAAAGATATGGAACAGCGCCGATGTGATCTTCATGTCCATGGGTAAGGAAAATTCCAATGACATCCTGCAAACGATCTCGGATGTATGAAAAATCGGGCAAAATCAGATCAATTCCGGGTTGTGTATCTTCTGGGAAAAGAACTCCGCAATCGACAATGAGCAGCTTTGATTTGTACTCAAATACCGTCATGTTGCGGCCAATTTCAGTTAAGCCCCCAAGTGCGACGATACGTAAGCCGCCATCGACTAACTTCGGCGGAGTACTTAAGTTGGGATGTGGGTGATTCATTAGTTAACTGCAACGCCACCGGCACGAAGATCTTCACGCAGTTGCGCGATCTGTGCATCGGTTGCATCGACTAGAGGAAGACGAGTATGGCCACCTGGAAGGCCCATAAGAGTAAGTGCTGCTTTTGTAAGAATCGCACCTTGTGTGCGGAATGTTCCGGTGTACACAGGCAGAAGCTTTTGATGAATCTCTAACGCTCGCGCTGAGTTTCCTGCAAACCATGCATCGAGAAGTTCGCGCAAATCTTTACCAACTGTGTGTCCACATACAGATACAAAACCAACCGCACCAACAGATAGCAAGGGCAGATTTAGAATGTCATCACCTGAATACACAGGAATTCCACAACGCTTAATAACCCATGAGGTTGATGCGACATCACCCTTTGCATCCTTAAGCGCAACAATCTTTGGATGCTCAGCCAAGCGAACGATTGTGTCAGGTTCGATTGGAACACCGGTGCGACCTGGAATGTCATAAATCATCATTGGAAGATCTGTTGCGTCAGCAACTGCGCGGAAGTGGGCTTCGATTCCAGCTTGTGGTGGCTTGTTGTAATAAGGGGTAACAACTAACAAACCATCTGCGCCCGCTTTTTCAGTTCGCTTTGCTTGATTGATTGAGTACTCGGTTTCATTATCACCAGCACCAGATAAAACTTGAATCTTGCTTCCAACGGTATTTCGAACTACACGAATGATCTCCTCTTTCTCAGAGGATTTTGTGGTTGGTGCTTCACCAGTTGTTCCGTTAACAACAATTCCATCGTGACCGGTAGCCACCAGATGTGCGGCTAGGGTTTCAATTCCAGCCCAGTCGATCGCCCCATCTTTTGTGAAGGGGGTGACCATTGCCGTCAGAAGACGTCCAAATGGAGCAGGCGTTGTCATGCGTCGAACTCTACCCGTATTAAGGGGCGATTCGTCCAGACTTTTCAAAGGCTCCGTATGTAAGTGGCATTAATTTCGCAAATTCCGCTTCCATTTTCTCGGCAACCATCTCGATTTCGCGCTGAGGGTAGCTTGGAAAGTGAGAGCCTTCGCGAGCTGTTCGAAGGGATAAAAAGTTCATCAATGCACGAGCATTCATAGTCACATACATGGAAGAGTAAGTAGCAACAGGCAAAACTGCGCGAGCTACCTCACGTGCTACTCCCGCATCCAACATCTTCTTATAACTGTCATAGGCAGCGATGTAGGCAACCTTCATCGATTCAACGGTGACATCAAATTGTTCCTTAGTGCCATCGACAAATGTGTAGGCACCGGTTTTTCCAACTTGAATTAACTTTCGTTCAGCAGATGGAATGTAGAAGACCGGCTTGAGTTCGCGATAGCGTCCGCTTTCCTCATTGTATGAAGCGATGCGATGGCGCATGAATTCGCGGAAAACAAAAATTGGTGCAGAGACAAAGAAGGTCATAGATGTGTGCTCAAATGGTGAGCCATGACGTTCACGTGCAAGATAGTTGATCAATCCGGCAGAGCGTGCAGGATCTTCACCAATCTCATCCATTGATTGCTCTCCAGCTGTAGACACACGTGCCGCCCAAATAACATCGGCATCACTTGCACTGGATTTGACCAACTCAACAGTTACATCGTCGCGGTAAATAATCTCTTCACTCATGGTCGCACCCTATCTATGCGCCCCTATCGACTCTCGGATTTATACGGCACAATAGCCGCGTGTCCAAAGTTGCCTCCACCACTTTTAGGGACTCCATGAGTGTTTCCATCACAGTTGGCGCTTATGGGGTGGCTTTCGGGGCGGCAGCGGTCGCCAATGGTTTCACCGTTCTCCAAAGTTGCCTCCTGTCTTTACTGACATTTTCGGGAGCATCTCAATTTGCAGTCATTGGTGTTATCGGTGCAGGAGGTTCTGCACTGAGTGGAATCGCCACCGCATCTTTGCTTGGCGTCCGAAATGCTTTATATGGAGTAATCATGGCTCCGCGTTTGCAAGTAAAAGGTTTGAAGCGAGTTATTGCTGCGCAAGTAACAATTGATGAATCAACAGGTGTTGCACTCGGTCAAGAGCCACGTGGCGTCGATGCGATGCGAAAGGGTTTTTGGTACACAGGTATCGGTGTATTTGTGTTCTGGAATCTCTTCACATTGGCGGGTGCATTAGGTGCTCAAGCCATGGGAGATATTCGGGCATTTGGTTTAGATTCCGCTGTTCCTGCTGCATTTTTAGGTCTTGTTTGGCCACGATTAACCGGAAACTTTGAACGCGTACTTGCCGTTGGTTGTGCAATCTTTGCAATAGCAATGACCCCGATTCTTCCAGCAGGTTTACCTATAATTGCCACCGCGTTTATCGCTATCGCAGTTGGGTTAAAGCGATGACCATCTTCTGGATCGCAACAATTGGCACAAGCCTGATGGCGTTTCTACTGAAGTACTCGGGACATTCGGTGCCAGAGCGTTGGCTGACACACCCAAAAATCCAAAAGATCAACGCATTAATTCCTATTGCATTGCTAAGTGCACTAGTTGCGGTTCAGAGTTTTTCTGAAAAATCTACGCTCATGATTGATCAACGTTTAGTTGGATTATCGGTCGCAATCATTGCCTTAATTCTCAAGGCGCCATTTCCAGTAGTTGTGCTTTCCGCAGCTGTTTCATCAGCTGCGGTTTACAACTGGTTTTAGATAATTCCTAAAGCTTGAAGCTTTGCCTTCAGGTCATTATCGGATGGCTCAGTTAAGTGAGTTCCGTCAGAGAAAACAATAACTGGAATCGACTTAGCTCCACCATTAATTTCGATTACCTTGTCAGCAGCGGTTACATCTGCATCGGTGTCAATTTTTGTATATTCAACATTGAGCTCATTCAAAAGTCGCTCAGATCTGCGGCAATCTCCGCACCAATCGGCACCATACATAGTGATTTGATCTTTAGACATTGGTAGCTCCTTACATGAACTTGTCGAGGCCATGGGTTAGGCCTGGTGTGTTAACAATTTTGCGTACTCCAAGAATAACTCCTGGCATAAATCCTGAACGGTCAATTGAATCGTGACGAATAGTTAAGGTCTCCCCTAAGCCACCAAACAAAACCTCTTGGTGGGCTACCAATCCACGTGCACGAACAGAGTGCACCGGAATGCCTCCAACTAATGCACCACGTGCACCATCTAGCGCCGTTGTTGTTGCATCTGGCATTGCGCCTAGCCCTGCTTCTTTACGAGCAGCAGACATCAATTCAGCTGTACGTGCTGCAGTTCCAGATGGCGCATCAACCTTTGCAGGGTGATGGAGCTCGATAATTTCAGCAGATTCAAAGTAACGGGCCGCTTTGGCAGCAAACTCCATCATTAACACCGCACCGATAGCAAAGTTTGGAGCGATCAAAACGCCAACTGAAGGGTTTTTGGCAAGCCATCCATTAACCGTTGCTAGTTTTGCATCATCAAACCCTGTTGTACCAACTACGACATTAATTCCATTGTTAATCAAAAACTCTAGATTGGCCATCACGCTATCTGGTGTCGTGAAATCCACGACAACATGGGCCGCTGATCCCTTGAGTTGATCTAATGAATCCCCTAGATCAAGGGCGGCAACAAGAGCTAAACCATCAGCAGCCTCAACAGCTTTAACAACTTCTGAGCCCATTCGACCACGAGCACCTAAGACGGCAACATTGATCATTTGCTTAACACCTTCTCAAACTTTGACTCTGATTTGAATGGACCAACAAGAGCAAGGGTAGGCGTTTTAGTCAGAAAGGCGCTAGCAATTTCCTTAATGTCTGTGGCATTTACGCGCGAGATCGCCTTAAGGATCTCATCAAAATCCATGACATGTCCGTAGACAATCTCGTTTTTGCCGATTCGGCTCATACGTGAACCAGAGTCCTCTTGGCTCAGAACTAAGGAGCCACGAACGGCACCCTTTGCTCGCTCAATTTCCTCATGTGACATTCCATTATCTGCAACATCAGCTAAGACTTCACGAATGATTTCAACAACTTCAATCGCCTTTGAAGGATTACATCCGGCGTAAAAACCGATCTGTCCGCTTCCTGCAAACTGTTGTGCATATGCATAAACAGAGTAAGCAAGTCCGCGCTTTTCACGAATCTCCTGGAACAAACGGGAAGACATTCCTCCACCTAATGCAGATGCCAAAATTCCCATTGCAAAACGGCGATCATCATGGCGGGCAACACCCTCCATGCCGTAAAACATATGTGCCTGTTCAGTTGGACGTGAAATAAGTCCAACGGATTGCTGAGGACTCTTGCGAACAGGTGTATTTGGGCGGATTACTGGAGCGCCTTTCACATCAAGGAAACCATCTTGAGAAAGTGCAGCCTCAACCATCGCAACAACTTTTTTGTGCTTAATGTTTCCAGCAACAGCAACCACTAAATCCTGAGGCAGATAGCGCTTCTTGTAGTAGTTAAAAACCGAGTTACGTGACATGTTATTGATTGAATCAATAGTGCCAAGGATCGGACGACCCAGAGGAGTGTCTCCGTAATAAGTTTCTGCGTAAAGGTCATGCACTAAATCGCTGGGGTCATCATCGCGCATTGCAATCTCTTCAAGTACAACCTTGCGCTCTGCATCCACATCCAGTGCGGTAACAATTGAAGAGGTAATCAAATCAGAAACCACATCGATCGCCATTGGTAAATCGGTATCGATCACACGTGCGTAAAAGCAGGTGTACTCCTTGCTGGTAAAAGCATTCATCTCGCCACCAACAGATTCGATGGAAGAGGAAATCTCTAGCGCATTGCGTCGCTTAGTGCCTTTAAACAGTAAATGCTCTAGAAAGTGAGAAGCCCCAGCCACAGCCGGGGTTTCATCACGTGAACCAACATTTACCCAGATACCGATCGCGGCGCTGCGTACCGAAGGAACTTCTTCAGTAACGATACGCAGACCGCTAGGTAAAACTGAACGACGAACGCTCATTTATTCGGAGAGACTTCCATCTTCAAGTACAGGAACCAAAGAAAGCTTGCCCTTTGGATCGATCTCGCCGATTTCTACCTGGATCTTGTCGCCAACCTTCATAACCTCTTCAAGGTTTTCAATGCGCTTTCCACCATGCATCTTGCGAATCTGAGATACGTGGAGCAAGCCATCTTTACCTGGCATCAATGAGATGAATGCACCAAATGCAGCAAGCTTCACAACGGTACCTAGGTAACGCTCGCCAACCTCTGGCATCTGTGGGTTTGCAATTGCATTGATCTGTGCACGTGCAGCTTCAGCTGATGGACCATCAGTTGCACCGATATAAATAGTTCCATCATCTTCGATAGAAATATCTGCGCCGGTCTCATCTTGGATCTGGTTAATAATCTTGCCCTTAGGCCCGATAACCGCACCAATCTGATCAACTGGAATCTTTACAGAGATGATACGAGGAGCAAATGGGCTCATCTCATCTGGAGCATCGATAGCTTCATTCATGACATCGAGAATCGCAAGACGCGCTTCCTTTGCCTGTAGAAGTGCACCAGCAAGAACTGATGCAGGAATTCCATCAAGCTTTGTATCTAGCTGTAACGCTGTAACAAAGTCCTTGGTTCCAGCAACCTTGAAGTCCATATCTCCGAATGCATCTTCTGCACCCAAGATATCTGTCAAAGCAACGTACTCAACCTTGCCATCGACATCATCTGAGATAAGACCCATTGCAATACCTGCAACTGGAGCGCGTAGTGGAACACCAGCATTAAATAGTGCAAGTGTTGAAGCACAAACAGAGCCCATAGATGTTGAACCATTTGAACCAAGCGCTTCAGAGACCTGACGGATTGCGTAAGGGAACTCTTCGCGAGTTGGTAGAACTGGAATCAATGCGCGCTCAGCAAGTGCACCGTGGCCGATTTCGCGACGCTTAGGTGTACCAACACGACCGGTCTCACCAGTTGAATATGGTGGGAAGTTGTAGTTGTGCATGTAACGCTTGTGATTTTCTGGGTTCAAAGTATCGAGCTGCTGCTCCATCTTCAACATGTTAAGAGTTGTGATTCCAAGAATCTGTGTTTCTCCACGTTCGAAAATTGCTGAACCGTGCACGCGAGGAATAACTTCTACCTCTGCAGATAGCGCACGAATATCGCGAAGACCGCGACCATCGATACGGATCTTGTCGCGCAATACGCGCTGACGTACAAGCTTCTTAGTTAATGAACGGAACGCTGCAGGAACTTCCTTCTCACGTCCTTCAAACTGTGCGCTTACTGATTCCTTAACAGAAGCAGAGATCTCATCGATCTTTGTCTCGCGCTCTTGCTTACCAACGATTGTTAGCGCCTTTGCAAGCTCATCCTTAGCTGCCTTTTCAACAGCTGCGAAGACATCATCTTGGTAATCCAAGAAGACTGGGAACTCTGCAGTTGGCTTTGCAGCAACCTTTGCAAGCTTTGCTTGTGCATCACAGAGAATCTTGATGAATGGCTTAGCCGCATCAAGTCCTTGTGCAACAACCTCTTCAGTAGGCGTTGGTGCGCCACCCTTGATTAGTTCAATTGTGCGCTCTGTGGCTTCTGCTTCAACCATCATGATTGCAACATCATCTTTATTTACGCGACCTGCAACAACCATGTCAAAGACTGCGTTTGCAACCTGTGAGTGGTTAGGGAATGCAACCCATTGACCATCAATCAAAGCAACGCGAACGCCACCGATTGGACCAGAAAATGGTAGTCCTGCAAGTTGTGTAGACATTGATGCTGCGTTGATAGCGATAACGTCATACATGTGATCTGGATCGAGTGCCATAACTGTCACAACGATCTGAACTTCATTACGAAGTCCCTTTACGAATGATGGACGCAATGGGCGGTCGATCAAACGACAGGTAAGAATTGCATCCTCTGATGGACGACCTTCGCGACGGAAGAATGATCCTGGGATACGACCAACTGCATACATCTTCTCTTCAACATCAACTGTTAAAGGAAAGAAATCAAATTGATCCTTTGGAGTTTTTGATGCTGTTGTCGCTGAGAAGATCATTGTTTGATCATCTAGATAAACAGCTGCAGCTCCAGCTGCTTGGCGCGCTAGGCGACCTGTTTCAAAACGAATCTCTCGTTTTCCGAATTTTCCGTTATCAATAACTGCAACGGCTGATTGAACCTCTTGACCCTCCATGGGTCCTCCTCTTTGTAGATTGAAAACACAACAGAATTGTTGCGTCTTTAATCTGCCGAGAGAATGAATCTTCGATCGAAGTTCACGCGCAAGTATTCAAGCGCGGAAACCACTACCGAGGACCATCGCTCTACGGCAGATTGGTTGTACTTAATTAGCGGCGAATACCGAGTTTTTCGATAATTGCGCGGTAACGGTTGATATCTGTCTTCGCTAGGTATTGAAGGATGCGACGACGACGACCAACTAACAACAAAAGACCACGACGGTTGTGGTGATCATGTGGGTTAGCCTTCAAGTGATCAGTGATCTGATCAATTCTCTTTGAAAGTAGCGCCACCTGTGCTTCAGGTGATCCTGTGTCAGTAGGGGTAGAACCGTACTGAGCAATGATTTCCTTCTTTACTGCTGGTGTTAATGCCATTTCTTGTTCTCCTTATGTACTGAGCACGAGGGCTTCTCGGTTTGACTCACGAGAAACTCGCTAACTCGATTGAAGGGCAAGGGTAACAGTCAGGCTTGATATACCTGAAATCGGGTCAAAATCCCCGCTTACAGCTCGGTCAATCGACGGGCTTCTTGGCAATCCTTAGCCATCTGCTCCAATAGTGGATCTAGACCATCAAATTTCAATGTCTCGCGCAAGTGCCATCCAAACTCGATAGTTGCTGCCTTTGTGTAAAGCTCTAATCCAACTTGATCCAATGCATATGCCTCAACCTGTCGGCCACGCACACCTTCAAATGTTGGGTTTGTTCCAATTGAAATCGCAGCTGGCCAACGATCAATTCCTACAGTCAACCAACCAGCGTAAACACCATCTGCCGGAATTGTTTGCCCATCAATATTTCCAAGGTTTGCAGTTGGATAGCCAATTTCACGACCTCGCTTTTCGCCATGAACAACGATTCCATCTAAGCGATGTGGGCGGGTCAACATTTCTCGGGCGGCTTCAACATTTCCTTCGACGATTGCTTTTCGAATTCTGGTGGATGAAATGCTTTCATCGCTATCTGCCTGCAAATCTAAAACAACGGTTTCAAACTCTGTGTGCTTGCTCAGTGATTCGACATTGCCCGCAGCCTTAAATCCATACGTGAAGTTGGCCCCCACGATTACGGTCGATGCTTTGAGCTGTTCAACTAAAACCTTGTTAACGAAATCTTCTGGGGCCATCGCTGCAAACTCTTTAGTGAACTTTATGACTGCAACTTGATCGGCGTTGTGGATCTTTAACAACTCAATTTTGTCGCTTAAGGTTGTTAAAAGCGAAGGGGATCTTTCGGGAGCAAAAACTGAAACAGGATGAGGATCAAAGGTCAATGCAACGATCTTCTCATCGCCTGCTAGCGCCTTGGCACGGTTGAGGATTTGCTGGTGTCCCTTATGGACTCCATCAAAATTTCCTATTACAACGATGCTCATGCGCTTATTATCTCAGAATCAATTCGCTGCCGCGAACACAGCGATCGGTTTGGCTTTACCATCAACATTGCTCAAGAGTGCGATTAACTCATTCGCAGGTGAAACACCGGCATAAATCCCATCTGCAGGATTTGCCGCAAGAGTTCTACCAAATGAGAGCTCTAGCTTTTCATCCAATGCAATTTCGCGTACTGGGAAGGTTGCTCGTGCAACATCTGCTAGATCAAAGGTAGAAAACTCGGCGCTCTTCAATGCTGCAATAGATGCAGCACCGGTTGTAGTAAATCCCGCTACTCGAGTGCGACGCAGCGCTGATAGGTGTCCCCCGACCTTGAGCGTATCTCCGCAATCTCGAGCGATGGCTCGGATATAAGTGCCCGCCGAACAAGTAACTTCAATATCAATTTCTACTCTTTTTTCAATACGACGAATCTCTAAAATTTCCAACTGAGAAATTGTCACCTCGCGAGATGCCAGAACAACGGTTTCGCCGGATCGCACTCGATCATATGCACGTTCACCATCAACCTTGACCGCTGATACAGAGCTTGGACGTTGCATAAATGTTCCACGCATTGTGTCTAGCACTGCATTGATTTGCTCATCGGTAATCGCAGATGCATCAACAGTTGCGATTAATTCACCCTCAAAATCATCGGTAATTGTCGAGACACCCAAAACAACTGTTGCTTGATAACTCTTGTCGCCATCGGTGATGTACTGCAACAAACGGGTTCCATTATTAAATCCAAGGACTAAAACACCGGTAGCCATCGGATCTAAGGTTCCAGCATGGCCAACTTTTCGTGTACCGAGAGCTCTTCGTGCGATTGCAACCACATCGTGGCTTGTCATACCTGGTTCTTTATCTACTACCAGAAATCCATGCTCACCGATTTTTTGGGTCACAACTACTCTTCAATAACACGTGGAGCTTTGTAAGGATCTTCTCCCCCGGCGTACTGCGCATTCTTGCGAAGTGCAGCTACTTGAGCATCCTGCTCATGAACCTTTTCCAGCAAAGAATCTAAAGCCTTTGCGCTCTCTGGCAATCCATCCTCAAAAAATTCGATACTAGGAGTAATACGGAGTCCTAGTTCGCGACCCAATGCAGATCTAATCGCACCCTTAGCGCTCTCGAGAGCGGCCGCTGTTGCAGCACGCTCATCGAGATCACCAAGAACGGTATAGAAGATTGAGGCTTGTTGAAGATCGCCAGTCACACGCGCATCGGTAACAGTTACAAACCCAAGACGTGGATCCTTAATCTTTGTCTCAAGTAAGTTTGCAACTACCACTTTGATGCGGTCGGCAACCTTAAGCGTGCGATGTGATTGACCCATTGCTTATGCTCGCTTTTTCTCGCGCATCTCGAAACACTGAACGATGTCGCCTGGTGCGATCTCCTTCATGTTTCCAAGGCCAATACCGCACTCAAATCCTTCACGGACTTCGGTGGCATCATCCTTGAAGCGCTTGAGCGAATCAATAGTGAGGTTATCAACCAAGACAGCACCATTACGCAAGATTCTTGCCTTAGCGTTACGACGGATAACTCCATCCTTAACGACAGAACCTGCGATGTTTCCAGCCTTAGATGATTTGAAGATCTCGCGAACTTCAGCGGTACCGATGATCGCTTCTTCGTACTCAGGCTTAAGCAAGCCCTTGAGAGACATTTCAATCTCTTCAATTGCGTTGTAAATAACTGAGTAGAAGCGAACTTCGACGCCCTCTTGATCTGCGTAGATTGCAGTTTGTGGTTCTGGCTTAACGTTAAAGCCGATCACAACTGCAGTTGAAGCAGATGCCAAGGTGATATCGCTCTTGGTAATTGCACCAACACCACGGTGAATAACGCGAAGATCAACTTCAGCGCCAACATCTAGCTGCATCAACGCATCTTCGAGCGCTTCAACAGAACCAGATACGTCACCCTTAAGGATCAAGTTAAGTGTAGAAATCTTGGATTGCTCCATGAAGTCTTCAAGTGAAACCTTCTTGCGCGCCTTAGCAAGTTGAGCATTTCGCTCAGCTGCCTGACGCTTTTCAGCGATCTGACGCGCGGTACGGTCTTCATCAGCAACAAGGAAGGTATCGCCTGCACTTGGCACAGATGTAAATCCGAGAACCTGAACTGGGCGTGATGGTCCAGCGGTTTCAACGCTGTCACCATTCTCATCCAACATCGCACGAACGCGACCAAATGCACTTCCGGCAACGATTGCATCACCGATCTTTAATGTTCCGCGTTGTACGAGAACAGTTGCAACTGGGCCACGACCACGGTCGAGGTGCGCTTCAATAGCAACACCACGAGCATCATCATTAGCAATTGCGCGAAGATCGATTGCAGCATCTGCCGTTAGAAGAATCGAATCGATCAATTGATCGATACCAATTCCAGACTTTGCTGAAACATCAACAAATATTGTCTCGCCGCCGTACTCTTCAGCGATCAAGTTGTATTCAGTTAATTGCTGGCGAACCTTGTCTGGGTTTGCGCCTTCCTTATCAACCTTGTTAACAGCTACAACGATAGGAACATCAGCGGCTTGAGCGTGGTTTAACGCTTCAATGGTCTGAGGCATGATTCCATCATCTGCAGCAACAACCAGAACAGCGATATCAGTTACCTTCGCACCACGTGCACGCATAGCGGTAAACGCCTCGTGACCAGGTGTATCGATAAATGTGATTGCACGGTTAGTTCCATCATGATCATGGTGAATTTGGTACGCACCGATGTGCTGCGTAATTCCGCCAGCCTCACCCTTCATGACCTCTGATTTACGAATCGCATCCAGAAGTGATGTCTTACCGTGATCGACGTGACCCATAACAGTTACAACTGGAGGACGTGCAACCAGTGAATCCTGATCCACATCTGTTAACTCACCTGCAAGATCGATATCGAAATCTTGTAGCAATTCGCGGTCTTCATCTTCTGGGCTAACAATTTGAATGTCATAACCCAGTTGAACACCAAGAATTTCAAAGGTATCTGCATCAACAGATTGTGTTGCAGTAACCATTTCACCTAAGTGGAATAGCGCTGCTACTAATGCTGCTGGATCTGCACCAATCTTGTCTGCGAAATCTGCCAAAGAGGCTCCACGACGCATGCGAACTGGAGTCTTGCCATCACCGTGAGGAACAACTGCGCCACCAAGTTGTGGTGCCTGCATATTGTCGAACTCATCACGTAACGCCTTGCGAGACTTTTGTTTACGTCCTGACTTCTTACTTGCATTCTTTCCAAATGCTCCACCTGCGCCACCACGTTGTGGTGGACGACCGCCACCTGGACGCTGTGGACCACCACTTGGTGCACCAGCTCCTGGTGTATTTGATTTGTATGGAGATGAGGATGATGGTGCAGATGATCCGCCTGGACGTGGAGTAAATCCACCACCAGCAGGACGCGGTGCACCAGGACGTGCAGCAAAACCTGGACGAACAGAACCTGGACGTGAACCGGCCATTCCTGGTCGCGGTGCGCCACTTCCTTGTCCACCAGCAGGACGTTGTGGTGGGCGTGGAACTGCGCCACCAGTTGAAAATGGATTATTACCTGGACGTGGTGGGCGTGGAACTGCGCCACCAGTTGAAAATGGATTGTTGCCAGGTCGTGGTGCCGGTGCAGCTGGTGTTGGCGCAGCAGGTGCTGGAGTTCCAGCGTTTTCAGCTGCACGCTCTGCAGCCTCATGCTTTGCAGCCTCTTCCTTATTAGCAATCGACTTAGCTTGCTCAAGTTTGAGCGCTTCAATATCGACACCAAGTTCAGCAGCTAACTCCGCTGCCTGCTCTGCGCTGACCTCGCCCTTTGGCTTTGCAGCTGCTTTCTTAGCTGCAGCCTTTTTGACAGGCTTTTTCTCCTCGACCGGTTTTGCATCGGGATACATTTCGATCAGCTTGCGCACTACTGGCGCTTCTACTGTTGATGATGCGGAGCGAACAAACTCGCCCATTTCTTGGAGTTTTGCAAGGACAACCTTGCTCTCCATACCGAGTTGTTTTGCCAACTCATGTACGCGGACCTTTGACACATTTCTCCTGTCTTGGCCCGCATTTCTCAAATGCAAGCCTTAGTTGAACGACCTCATAGTTCTAACGAGCTCATTTGAGTTTCATAACTTTCATATCCATTCGTTTGTTAGTTAGTACTGCCATTAATCCTCAAGAAATTTCAGAAGTTCCGATACATCGACCGCTTCTGTCTGCGCCTTATTTGTTTTAAAGGCGAAAACAAAAGCTCCTCGACTTATCGCAACTTCTGCACATTTCTTGTGGAGCCAGGCGCCGCGACCTGCTGCGCCACCCTTGAGATCTGGAATTACTTTTCCATCAACCAAGACCACTCGAATTAATGCTGAAGGATTTGCCCTCTTGCGGCAGCTAATACAGCTACGAACAGGAAGGGTTAAATCCAACGGCTTAATGGTATCCGAGCCTTGCTTACTTCTCATAATGACGAGTCTGCAGGCGCGCTTTCAACGGTATCTGGATGGATATCAATACGCCATCCAGTTAGACGTGCTGCTAGGCGAGCGTTCTGCCCATCCTTACCAATCGCCAATGAAAGCTGGTAATCAGGAACTGTCACCTTTGCGCTGCGTGTGGCTAAATCTGTGATTTCAACTTTACTTACCTTTGCGGGAGCAAGTGCTGCAGCGACAAACTCTGCAGGATCTTCAGACCAATCAACGATGTCAATCTTTTCACCATGGAGCTCATCCATTACCGCACGTGCACGAGATCCCATTGGACCGATCAATGAACCCTTAGGGCTAACACCTGCGCGATGTGTTTTCACTGCAAGTTTGGTGCGATGACCCGCTTCACGTGCAACCGCCATGATTTCAACGATTCGATCATTAATTTCTGGAACCTCAAAGGCAAAGAGTTGTTTAACGAGTGCTGGGTGAGAACGTGACAACATGATTTCTGGGCCCTTAAGCCCTTGCTTTACTTCGACAACAAAACACTTAATGCGATCGCCGTGGTTGTACACCTCGCCAGGAACTTGTTCCTGTGGCGGGATACGTCCTTCTACTCGACCAAGGTTGACGTTAATCATCTTTGGATCGCGACCTTGTTGGACAACTCCAGAGATAACATCTCCGACAGATGCGGTGAACTCGCCAACGATTTCTGCATCATTGGTTTCGCGCATCTTTAACTTAATAATCTGTCGCGCAGTTGATGTGGCAACACGAGAAAATCCGTCAGGTGAATCAACCTCTTCGCTAATGCGTGTTCCATCTTCCCCGAAAATTGGTACCAAGATTTGAATTTCGCCGGTCTCGCGATCTAAGTGCGCTCTGGCATGACGCTTTGCGGTATCGGTCTGGTTATAGGCACCTAGTACCGCAACTTCGATTCCATAAATAAGCTCTTCAAGGGGAATGTCTTTTTCTGTGGTTAAGGCGGCAAGCGCTGACATCTCTACATGCATTAGATCTCATCCTTACGATTGAATTCGATCTCGACTTGAGCCTTCTTAATATCTGCAAAATTAACTTCGTGAGTCTTCATGCGACCCTTAATGTTTTCAATGAGTACCGCTCGAACATCATCAAACTCTGTAAGACGACCAGAAACTTCGGTCTCATCCATCAAGGTAACTTTTACAATTCGGGTTAAGTTCTTGGTCCAGTGACGTGGCAGAGTTAATGGGCGTTCAATTCCGGGCGATGTCACTTCTAATGTAAAAGCCTCTGTGAGCAAAGGTGATTCATCTAAAATTGCAGAGATTTCACGGCTTACGACCGTAACCTCATCCAGGCTTAAGGGCTTTAATCCATCCACCATGCAGGTAACGATTCGGTGATTGCCAGGATTACTTGTGAAAACATCCTCTAGAAAGAAGCCTGCGCTTTCAACAGCAGGGCGGATTAAATCGGCGATTGAATCTTTAAGGGCCACAAATCTCTTCTTTCTATTAAGTTGTGGCGTAAGTGTAA
>Ga0208787_1000449_pt1 | contig 19626 bp, 14 predicted proteins | sample Wag4_2014_7_11_FD_187362 | JGI IMG/M metagenome (GOLD analysis project Ga0208787, IMG submission 187362) | Fresh water microbial communities from Ohio, USA - Utica-2 Time Series HT 2014_7_11 (SPAdes) (version 2) | ecosystem: Environmental > Aquatic > Freshwater > Water tank | place: USA: Ohio... | reverse complement strand
TTGTCTTTCCCTCTTCCCTCATCCCTCGTACCCTGTGCCTTATTGTCTTTCCCTCTTCCCTCATCCCTCGTACCCTGTGCCTTACTGTCTTTCCCTCTTCCCTCATCCCTCGTGCCTTGTGCCTTCTCCTTCAAAGCCATTCTTTCCTTCCATTCTACCCATTCTGTGTAACCGCCCTTGAATTCCACTATTTTTCCTTCAATAATTTCCCAGATCTTATTGGCTGTTTTGGAAATGAAATAACGATCATGGCTTACCAAAATCAAGCTGCCCTCGTATTTGTCTAAGGCTTCTGCCAACAAATCTACTGAATGCATGTCTAGGTGGTTGGTAGGCTCATCCAGCATCAGAAAATTGGATTTACTAATGATGGTTTTGGCTAAAGCCACCCTTGCCTTTTCCCCTCCACTCAATACTTTTATTTTTTTATCTACTTCATCACCGCTGAACAGAAAACATCCTAAAACAGTCCGCAGTTCCATGTCTGTCTTCTTGCTTCCTGCCATTTGGAGCTCTTCCAGCACATTATAATTCAGGTTCAGTGACTCCAACTGGTGCTGGGCATAAAAACTCTCTTCCACATTATGCCCCCAATTTCTTTCTCCCTCAAATGTCTCTCTTCCAGCAATAATCCTCAACATGGTTGATTTTCCCTTGCCATTGGCTCCGATAAGGGCAATTTTGTCGCCACGCTCAATTTCTGCATCTGCACTACTGGCAATTTCAATCGGACCGAAATTTTTGGAAACCTGTTTAAGTGAACAGATGATTTTTCCTGGTGTTTTGTCTACATTGAAATTCATTCGGATATTTGGCCTTTCGATGCTGGCCTCTTCAACCCGTTCAATTTTATCCAACCTTTTCTGCACACTTTGTGCTTGAGCTGCTTTCGAAGCCTTGGCCTTGAACCTTTCTATAAACCTTTCCTGTTGCCTGATGAAATCCTGTTGATTCTCAAATGCCCTTTGCTGCATTTCCATCCGAACAAGCTTTTCCTTTTCGTAATAGGAATAATTACCAGTGTAAATGTTTAGTCTTCGCTGGTATAACTCAACAATCTTATTAACCATCCTATCAAGAAAATATTTATCGTGACTGACAATCACAACAGCCCCCTGATAATGTATCAGGTATTTTTCCAACCATTCTATGGATGGAAGATCAAGGTGGTTGGTAGGTTCGTCGAGCATCAGCAGGTCTGGTTGCATCAAGATCATTTTGGCGAGCAATACACGCATCCTCCATCCTCCACTAAACTCCTTGTAAGGCCTGCTGAGGTCTTCCTGCTTAAAACCAAGCCCATGCAATACATCTTCAGTTTTGTGGTCAATGTTATACCCATCCAATACATCCATTTCATGCAACAGGTCTGTATATTCAATCAGTTTTTTTTCATCTTCACCCTGCTCTAGCTCAATTCCCAATCGCTCGATGTCTTTCTGGATCTGCATAACACGTTCAAATGCTCCCATGGCTACCTGCAGGATACTTTCCTGTGTATCAAAACTGAGCAAATCCTGGTGGAGATATCCAATTGTAGTTGATCGGCTTCTTTCCACAGTTCCTGCATTTGGAAGATACTCGCCTGCAAGTAATTTAAGTAACGTTGATTTGCCTGTACCGTTAAAACCAATCAGGCCAATACGTTCACCTGGATGTATATGCCAGGTGGCTTCTTCAACAATAGCTCTTGCTCCAAATTCAAATGTTACGTCCTGAAATCCTGCCAGCATAATGTAAATATTGCGCGGCAAAGTTAGTATAATATACTTTTGCAGGTGAACTTTCATTCATCAACTGTGTTAAAGAATATTGTGAAAAAGACTATACAACTTTTAATCCTGCTGGGATTTTCATTTTCAGTAAGTGCCCAAAACAAGTTTACAATTTCTGGATTTATAAGAGATTCGTTGAACAGAGAGACCCTTATTGGCGCTACAGTCCAGGCTCAGGCCACAGGTAAAGGTGTAAGTAGTAATCAATATGGTTTCTATTCACTAACCTTACCAGGGGGGAAACAACGTATCTTGGTAAGTTTCGTTGGCTACCTTCCTGAGCAATATGAAATTGATCTTGATAAGGATCTGTCCATTGATTTGTCGCTTCTTTCCCGTTCAAGTCTTGCCCAGGAAATCATCATTACCTCAAAAAAGCGCGATGCTAATGTCAAAAATGCACAAATGGGGCAGATTGATCTGAATATGAACCGGATGAAATCATTGCCGGTGATTTTTGGAGAAATAGACCCTTTGAAGACGCTTCAGCTCTTTCCAGGTGTTACAAATGCAGGTGAGGGCAACAGCGGATTGTATGTAAGGGGAGGAGGGCCAGACCAAAACCTCATTTTGCTTGACGACGCCATAGTTTACAATACCGGTCACCTATTTGGTTTTTTTTCCATATTCAATGGAGATGCTATCAAAAATACTACACTTATCAAAGGAGGAATGCCGGCTCAATACGGGGGAAGACTTTCATCTGTGCTGGACATTTCAATGAAAGACGGAAATCTAAAGAAGTTTCAAGCTGAGGGTGGTATTGGGAGTATATCATCTAGACTTTCGCTTCAAGGTCCTGTGATCAAGGATAAGGCATCCTTCATAATATCGGGCAGGAGAACATATATTGATGCCCTCGTAAAGCCTTTTATTAAAAAAGGTAGTCAGTTTGACGGGTCGGGTTACTTTTTTTATGACCTGAACGCTAAATTCAACTACAAGTTTTCGAATAAAGACAGGCTTTATATCAGTGGATATTTTGGTCAAGATGTATTCAATTTTGTCAACAACGAGCGTGAATTCAATACCAATATTCCGTGGGGGAATTCAACTGTAACAGCTCGTTGGAATCATGTTTTCAATAAGAAATTATTTGTAAATACAACACTTGTCTATAACGACTATGATTTTGCCTTGAATGCTTTACAGAATAACTTTAACTTTTCGCTTAAAAGCGGTATCAGAGACCTTAACCTGAAATCTGATTTTGACCACTACCTAACTCCTGAGCACAAATTGAGGTATGGTTTTCAATATACTTTTCACCGGTTATCCCCTTCAGTGATATCAGGAGCACAAGATTCTATCGTTTTCGAACCGAATAACGCACAGCTTAAATACGCTCGTGAATCAGCTTTGTATCTTCAGGATGACTGGGAATTCAATGAAAAGCTCAAGTTTAGTTATGGCCTGAGATGGTCTGGTTTTCAACAAGTTGGTCCATACAATAATTATTCAACTGATATAAATGGAACAAGAACCGACAGTACTATTTTTGGAAGAGGTGATAATGTGAAGTTTTATGCTGGTTTAGAACCCAGGGCTACAATTAGGTATTCGCTCAATGAAAGTAGTTCATTCAAAGCTTCTGCATCCAGAAATAGGCAATACCTTCACCTGGTTAGCAATTCCGGTACAACCTTGCCAACTGATGTATGGGTTCCAAGTACGCTAAAAGTAAAACCTCAGTTATCATGGCAATATGCCATGGGATATTTCAGAAATTTCAATGATAATGAATGGGAAACATCCGTTGAGGTCTATTATAAAACCATGCAAAATCAAATAGAATACAGGGAAGGATTTACACCGTCCATTAAAGACCCTGAAGATGAATTTGTTTTTGGAAAAGGATGGAGCTACGGTGCCGAAATATTTATCAATAAAACCAAAGGAAAATTTACTGGATGGCTTGGGTATACATTGGCATGGTCAAACAGAAAATTCCCAGACCTAAATAATGGCAACACTTATCCTGCAAAATTTGATCGCAGACATGATCTCTCCCTTGTAGGAACTTATGAACTGAATACCAAATGGAAGTTCTCTTCGGTTTTTGTGTATGCAACCGGTAACGCAACTTCCTTACCTGAGAAGTTTTACCTCGTTGAGGGCGTTCTGACACAGCAGTTCAGTAGGATTAATCAATACCGTCTTGCCCCATACCACAGGATGGATATTTCTGCTATTTATACACCTGTTCCCAAAAAGGTAAGAAAATGGCAAGGGAGTTGGGCATTTAGTATTTATAACCTATATAGTCGTAAAAACCCATATTTCTATTACTATGCTCAGGAAGGCAGTGCTTTTGCTGGTACACTCCAAGTGCAAGCCAAACAGGTTTCGCTATTTCCCGTTTTACCATCTGTAACTTACAATTTTAAATTTTAAAATTCACCTTTTCACTTTAAACCTGATTGCACCACTTGTTTGTTCCGTAGATGATATATTAATTTCATACCGGGATGTTGATGTGGTTATAATCATAAACGCTGTGTTTGGAGGAATAGTTCCAAGACTTTCTGCAAACATGATGAGGTCATATGTATCTTCATCTTCTGAAAGATTGATGTTCAGACTTATGGGATTTGCTGTTAACATTTTAGGCGGAACCAACAGTTTTTCATTCAAAAAGATAGATACAGTGTCTCCGTCTATCTGTCCGTTATCGTATATGTCCACTTTAATTAAAGAACCAGTTACTTCGATTGTTTTGATAACCTCATAATTACGTTTGTTGTATTTGTCTTTAGCCTTTTCAGGAATTTGACGTGGCTTTAAATCTGGTGTTTCCTGTAAATTCTTTTGAATACTTTTCTTTTCTTGACTGATAGTTACCGGCATTTTTTGATCTGGTCTGGATAAGTTGGGCTTGGGGGCTTCCGGAACAGGTTTGGATTCGATTGGGGGTGTTTTTGATAACTTGACTGTTGGCTGATTTGGTTTCGGCAAAATAGGCTTGGTCTGAGCAAGTGGTTTTTTGGGAGCCTGATTTATAGTAGAATTGGGTAAGGTCTTTTTCGGTAATGGCGAAGCAGGCTTTGTTGGTTGACTAGGTTGTTTTGTAACCCCCTCAATGTTTTTTTCAGGTTTATTTGAGGGAGTTGTTCTTTCCAGTTTTTTCCTTTCAAGTTCTGTTTCTCCACTTCCACAATTGCTTTCTTTGATGAAAGGTTTCCATTTTCCCACTAAAATTTCTCTATCCTTTTGCTTCAGATAAGTAAGCTGGTGTGATTGTAGGCAGTTCTCGAAATCAGGAGGTGTATTTGTTTTTACATTCTCTATTTCGTTGACAATCAAAGACTTGCTACCTTTATCATAAGTGCCACTTAATTTACAAATAACAAAATATTGCTTCCCGGAAATCGCAAAATAAGTATAGGAATAGCCTGATATTTTAGTGCCCGCTACTTCAATTTCAAGAACATAATTTGTTTTTCTGCCCGAAGTTTCATCCTGAGATCCAAAACCGCCAATCCATTGACCGCTTAAATTTTGACCACGGGAAACAATTGGTGACAATGAAAAAACAAAGAGAATACCCCAAAGATATCTCTGTAAAAGCTGGGTTGTTGGCATAAATAAAAAAGGAAAAGAGGGTAAATTTCGAATCAAATTTTTAAACTTTTTGGTGTGAATTGCAAATTATTGCCATTTCAACACGACCTTACCCAATACTTCGTTAAATTTGCATTTCAGATTTGAATGATTTACCTGTTTTTTAAATCAATGTATGATAAATATTAAATTCCCGGATGGTGCTGAAAGGTCTTATGAAAATGGAATTTCTCCCCTGGAAATTGCTAAATCAATTTCAGAAGGTCTTGCACGAAAAGTTATCGCTGCCTCAGTTGATGGGGTTGTAAAAGATCTTTCCACCCCTTTATCAAGTGATGTAGCCATTAAATTGCATACCTGGGATGATGCTGAAGGTAAATCTACATTCTGGCATTCATCTGCTCATATTCTTGCTGAGGCAGTAGAAGCCAGTTTTCCGGGTGTAAAATTTTGGGTTGGACCTGCAATCGATAAGGGATTCTACTATGACATGGATTTGGGTGGAAAAAGTATCTCAGAGGAAGAATTGTTATCACTTGAAAAGAGAATGGCTGAGTTAGCCAGAAAAAACAATGTTTTCATTCGCAAAGAAATTTCCAAGGCTGATGCAACAGCTTATTTTGAGGAAAAAGGCGATGAATATAAGCTCGATTTATTGTCTGGTTTGCCTGATGGAGAAATCACTTTCTACACACAAGGAGAATTTACAGACCTCTGTCGTGGTCCGCATATTCCGCATACCGGTATTGTAAAGGCCATTAAACTTACTTCCATAGCTGGTGCATATTGGAAAGGTGATGAAAAAAATAAGCAGCTTACACGCATTTATGGCATTAGCTTTCCTAGTCAGAAGGAGCTGGATGTGCACATGCAGATGTTGGAAGAGGCCAAAAAGAGAGACCACAGAAAATTGGGAAAAGAATTGGGAATATTCACTTTTGATGACGATGTTGGACCTGGTCTTCCACTCTGGATGCCTAATGGAACTATCGTAATCGAAGAGTTGGAAAAGCTCGCTAAAGAAACCGAACAGGCTGCTGGATATAAGCGGGTAGTAACTCCACATATTGCCAAGGAAAGTATGTACCTCACAAGCGGTCATCTTCCTTATTATCAGGATAGTATGTATCCACCAATGGAACTTGAAGGAGTGAAATACTACTTGAAGGCCATGAATTGTCCACACCACCACAAAATATTTTCTGCAGAAAGCAGGAGTTACAAAGATTTACCACTCAGACTTGCTGAATATGGTACCTGCTACAGATATGAGCAGAGTGGTGAGTTGTTCGGATTGATGAGAGTTCGGTGTTTACATATGAACGATGCACACATTTACTGTGCAAAAGAGGATTTTGCACAGGAGTTCAGAGCAGTTAATGATATGTACATTAAGTATTTTAAGATTTTTGGTATCGAGAAATATGTAATGAGGCTCAGTTTGCATGATCCAGCTAAGCTCGGACAGAAATACATCAATGAACCCGAATTGTGGCAGGAAACTGAGGCTATGGTAAGGGAAGTGTTAATTGAATCCAATATTCCATTTGTTGAGGTACAGGATGAGGGAGCCTTTTATGGTCCTAAAATTGATGTCCAAATCTGGAGTGCAATAGGGAGGGAGTTTACACTTGCTACCAATCAGGTTGACTTTGCACAGGGCAGAAGGTTTAACCTGCAGTATACCAATAAAGAGAATCATGCTGAAACCCCACTCATCATTCACAGGGCACCATTAGGTACACATGAGCGTTTCATAGGGTTTCTGCTGGAACATTATGCAGGAAAGTTCCCATTATGGTTGGCGCCGGTACAGGTCAAGGTTCTTCCGATAAGTGATAAATTCAATGACTATGCGCAATCAGTTAACCAACAACTGCTTCATGCAGGAATAAGGTCTGAACTGGATGACAGAGCCGAGAAAATTGGTAAAAAAATCAGGGACACTGAATTGATGAAAGTTCCTTATATGTTGATTATTGGAGAAAAAGAACAAACCGAAAATGCAGTTTCTGTCAGACGACAAGGGAAAGGTGATACAGGAATGTATTCAGTATCAGAAATATTAACTAACTTGACCACTGAAATAAGAGATCGGCAATCCAATTCATAAAAAAAATACAAGAAATGGCACTGCCTGTTGCCGACAGGCGAACCGCAATGTACTATGGCTTTACCTAACAGACCGTTTAACAGACCCAGCGGACCTGGGGGCTTCAAGGGCAAATTTATGCCTAGAAAAGAAGCTGAACACAGGATTAATCATTTTATCAGGGTACCACAAGTCAGACTGGTTGGAGACAATGTTACCATGGGTGTTTATCCTACTCAAGAAGCATTGAAAATGGCACAGCAACTGGAGTTGGATCTTGTGGAAATTTCTCCGCAAGCAGATCCTCCGGTATGCAAAATCATCGACTACAATAAATTCCTCTATGATAAAAAGAGGAAAGAAAAGGAGATGAAGGCTAAAAGTAAATCTGCTGAACTGAAGGAAATTAGATTTACTCCAGGAACTGATGACCATGATTTTGATTTCAAAGCACGTCATGCAGAAAATTTTCTCAAGGAAGGCAATAAGGTCAAAGCATATGTTCAATTCAAAGGACGTGCTATCATGTTCAAGGAAAGAGGTGAACTTGTATTGTTGAAGTTCGCTGAGAGGCTGGCTGAATTCGGTCAGGTTGAAGGATTACCCAAGCTTGAAGGTAAAAGAATGTTAATGGTCATAGCTCCCAAAACACAGAAGAAAAAGAAAGAGGGCGGAGCATCTGAATAAACTGGGTTATCAATTTTTTTAAGCCTGATCTGGATTTCCATTTCAGGCTTTTTTTATATTGATCGGGTTTGGGCATTATCCCATTTACCACTTTTGAGGTACAAGAATGACATGATTAAAATACAGCTCCAATAAAGCAATTCAGAAGCCCATCCCCATGCAATGGACAGGTCAAACTTTTCCATTACAAGGTAAATGTAAATGCAATAAAGCATAATCGTAATTGCTTCTATCATTAGGTTAATTCTTGTATTACCAGTTCCAGTTACACTGTTCAGACAAACTGTTGCAACAGACATAATCAAAATGGCAATAGAAACAACACGTAAAACCGGGATAGCAGCTTCCAGATAGGCCACATCTTCATTGAAAAGTAAAAGCAATTCTCTCGGGAAAAACTGAAGTGGGATAAAAATAAGCAAAGTAGAACCGGTACTTAATAAAATTATTCTACCAACAAGTATCATTACCCTTTTACGCATACCTTGTCCAATAATATTGGCTACCATGGTATTGGCTGTAGCGGCAAACGCCCAAATGAATATGCCAAAAAACCCAAAAAGAAGTCGCATAAGCTGACTGATGTCAAGAGCCATGGACCCATCATGAGAAACCAGAATAAAGAAGAACTCCCAGCTAATAATGCTGATTCCATACTGCATTATCAAGGGAGATGACTGGATGAGAATTGTTTTTGTAGTTTCCCAATCAAAATTAAAATTTGAAAAAAGCCCAAAGCGTTTGTTCATGCCCCTCATATTGATCATGACAAAAACCACCAACATGCCAATAAACTCTGCAGAAACTGAGGCATAGGCTGCTCCATTGAAGCCAAGTTCTGGAAAACCCCATCGTCCAAAAATCAAGACATAATCCAAGAAAACATTTGATATGGTTTCCGCCAAAGTGCCCCAGATCAACAATTTACTCTGATTGGTTCCCACGAGCAAACCATTTCTCATCTGGTACAAGTATAAAAATGGTAATCCCCATATTCTGATGTAAAGAAATCCTATTGATTTCTGAAACAAAACCGGATCTGTATTTCTCTCAAAAATAATAGGAGCTACCGTATAAGTTAATAAAATACCCAACAGCGCAATGCATAGGGTTATATAAATACTTTGCATGAATAGGGTACCTATTTCCTTTTCCCTTTCCTGACCACCCCTTCTTGATATAAGTGCCTGTAAACCATTGTTTAAGCCAAATCCAATAGCCGAAAAAATAAGGTAGTAAACGCCAGTAATACCTGAAGCACCAATATTGCCCGGACCGAGTTTTGCAAGAAAAAAACTGTTAATCAAAAAATTAAACTGAGGCACAAGGATGGCAAAACTTATTGGTAACGACATCTGTAATATCTGTCTGTAGCCAATATTAAGTTTCAAAGATTCAGACATAAAAGCTGGTTGCTTTATTAATTTTCAGGATTGGTTTGCAAACCTACATCAATAGTTCCACTGAATTGAACATCAAAACCATTAAATTTGCAAATATGGCTTACCCTTTGCTTTCAGAAACATTTTCATTTTCTCTTTCAGTGGAGGAGATTTCTGCTTTGCAGGATAAGAAGTTGTGCGTGGAATATGGGCAATATCATTTATCGTTGAGTATAAGTAACAAATCAGGAGATGTTTTTTATCATCTTGTCTTTTATCAGTTTAAAAGCAAACCTGACATAAAAGTTATTCAAGAAATTCTTACTGAAAATCTAGTTTATACACAGTCATTTTCAGATGTAATTCTGGTACATAATCAAAAAGAGATTGTTTTACTGCCTTCATCAATGTATAAACAGGATCTTGAGCAAACGCTTCTTGAAACAATTCATGGTGATGTTGAGTCAATGATTATCATGAACGATGATGTTCATCAGTGGGAATTAAACAATATCTACGGATGTAACAAGCAGCTTTTTGATATGATGCGCGATAAATATCCCCACACCAGAAATAATCATTTCACAACACTCGCATTAAGGTCTGTATTCAGGAACATCAGGTATGGCAAAGAAAATTGGCTTAAGATTTATTTTTATCCTTCTTCGTTGCAAGTTTATGCCTTGAAGGGTGATCAGCTTTTGTTGGCACAATCTTTCTACTACGAAACAAAGGAAGATGTTATCTTTCATTTATTAAACCTCACCGATAAATTTAATATCGATTTGTCTTCAGCTTTTGTTCAAGTTTCAGGATTAATTGATGAAGAATCAGGTATCTGGAAAGAACTGAACAGGTATGTCTTAAATATTGAATTTGATTACCCACCTCAGGCAGCTCTTCAGATGCTTAATATTACAGGTGTGCCTATACATTTTTTAACGCCAATCATGTTAATCGCAAAATGCGTATAATAAGCGGTGAACTGGGCGGAAGAAGAATTTCTCCTCCCAATAATATGCCTTTTACCCGTCCAACAACTGATATTGCCAAAGAGGGACTTTTTAATATTATTGAAAATAATATTGACCTTTCTGGTGTAAAATCACTGGATCTGTTTGGCGGAACTGGTAGTATCAGTTATGAATTATATTCAAGAGGAGTTAGGGACCTTACTATAGTTGAAAAAGACCCGGCAATGTATGATTTCATCAGTAAATCTGCAAATCAATTAAAAATCCCTGAGCTTAAGGCAGTCAGGTCTGATGTCTTCAAGTATATCCAACAATGTAGCGAGAAGTTTAATTTTATTTTTGCTGGTCCACCTTATGCACTCGGGAATATCGAAGATTTGCCTAAGCTTGTTTTTTCTCGTGAACTACTGATTGAAAATGGCTGGTTTGTTTTGGAACACACACCCAGAAATAACTTTCAACAAACACCCTTTTTCAGATCTGAACGGAAATACGGGACAACTATTTTTTCTATTTTTATCAATGCGGTTTCTAGTGATTAAATACCATGACCAAGTCGACCCTCCGGAATATTTTTAGGCAAAAAAGGATGTCATTATCCGATAGAGAATTGAATGTTATGCAGGATCTGCTGCTCATCAATTTTCAAAAACTTGCTATTCCTGCTATGAATTTTGTACATTCATTTATTCCTGCAGTTCAATTGAATGAACCCAATCCCCATCCCATCCTTGAATGGCTTCAATTTATAAATCCAGGACTACAAATAATCCATCCCGTTATTTCTGAAGCAGATTTTGCTATGAAACACTTCATTTGCGATGAAGAAACAAGTTATCAGTTAAATAAATATGGTATTCCGGAGCCCCAAAATGGCGTGGAAGTGCAGCCAGATGAAATTGACCTGGCTATAATTCCTCTGCTTGTTTTTGATGAGCAGGGAAACAGGGTAGGATATGGAAAAGGTTATTACGATAGATTCCTTGCAGGATGTAAACCTGAAATGTTAAAAATAGGACTTTCGTTCTTTTCTCCTGTAGAATCTGTTGAGGATGCTGATTTCTTCGATAAAAAGCTCGATTTTTGCATTACACCCGAAAGTGTTTATGCATTTTAACAACATTTATCTTAGATCATTTAGGTTATTTTTATTTCCATTTACATTATTGTATGGAATGGTTGTACAGATTCGAAATTTCTTGTACAACAAAAAAATTATAGAAGGTGTCAGTTTCAACATTCCCATCTTTTCAGTAGGAAACCTAAGTGTAGGAGGAACAGGTAAATCACCTTTGGTTGATTACATGCTCACACTCCTGAAGCAACATTATCCTATAGCAACTATCAGCAGGGGTTATAAAAGAAGGACATCCGGGTATATTTTGGCAGGAGAAAACACAACTGCGATAGAAATCGGTGACGAACCGATGCAGTTTCACCTGAATCACCCTGATGTTGCAATAAGTGTATGTGAAAAAAGGATAGAAGCTGTTCCTGAACTGTTGTTTGATAAACCTGAAACAAAAGTAATTGTATTAGACGATGCCTTTCAACATAGGGAAATTAATGCTGGAGTCCAAATTATCCTAACGGAATACAACAACCTTTATACAAGAGACTTGTTTCTTCCAACAGGAGATCTCAGAGATCAGACTTCAAGCGCAAATAGAGCGGATATTATTATTGTTACAAAATGTCCTCCTGATTTAAGCGAACATGGTCGTTTCCTGGTTTTGCAGGAACTAGCTCCCAAGCAACATCAACAAGTTTTTTTTACAACAATAAAGTACGGTACACCCTATCATTTGATTAATGGTTCAACTTATCAATTAACCAAAGACACAGAAGTGTTACTTATTTGTGGCATTGCCAATCCCAAACCTTTGACACAATATATTCATGATGAATCAAAAACATACGACGCACTTTTTTATAATGACCATCACCTCTTCAGTATAGATGATGTCAATGAGATAAAGTATCGTTTTGATTGTATCCTTGAAGGAGAAAAAATAATGCTTACAACTGGTAAAGATGCAGTTCGATTGGTGCGTTATAAAGAACAGTTGATGGATATTCCAATTTATATTTTACCGATAAGTGTTCATTTTTTATTCGGACAGTCTGCTGATTTTGACCAGTTAATACTTCAATATCCACAATCATTTTATTTAAAACAAGAAGATTGTTTTGCAGAGCCCGAAATTCATCAGTAACCTTTTAAATACACCATAATGGGCAGAAAGAACAGTAAGCAGAAAAATAGTAAAGGTGGAAAGAAAAAGGGGACACAATACAAAGAAAAAACCCTGCATAAGGGTAGATTTGAAATAACCCGCTCTGGAATGGGCTTTGTAATCGTAGAGGGACTAGAGAGGGATATAATCATTAAGCCACATGATTTTAATAAGGCATTTCATGGTGATCTTGTAAGGGTAGAAGTGATTAAAGGTGATGAACGGTCCGGAAGATTGCAGGGTAAGGTTATTCAGGTTGTTGCAAGGAAACAGAAGCAATTCATTGGTGAAATTGAAGTTAATAAAGACTTTGCATTTTTTGTTTCCCATGGAAATAAAACTGTCCCAGATTTTTTTATTCCGCTACCGTCACTAAATGGAGCAAAAGATGGTGATCGGGTAATTGCTCAAATTGTTTCCTGGGAGGAGGATGACAAACGCCCCAAAGGAGAAATAGTTGAAGTAATTACTCCGGAAAAGGAAAGTGATTTGGCGATGAAGGAATTGTTAATTGAGCAGGGATTCTCAGTTCAGTTTTCAGAAGAGGTAATGGAAGAGACTGCAAGAATACCTGATGCAATAACCAAATCAGATCAGCATTCAAGGAAAGATATCCGTGATGTGTTGACATTTACAATTGATCCGGAAGATGCCAGGGATTTTGATGATGCACTGAGTTTCGAGCGTTTTCAGGATGGATCAATTACTGTTGGTGTGCATATTGCCGATGTTAGCCATTATATCGAAGAGGGTTCAGCGCTGGATGCTGCTGCTTACGAAAGAGCAACTTCAGTATACCTTCCAGACAGGGTAGTACCCATGTTACCAGAACGAATATCAAATGAGCTTTGTTCTTTAAGACCTCATGAAGACAAACTTACTTATTCATGTATTTTCAGACTGGACGAAAAAGGTAAAATTATCAATCAGTGGATTGGTAGAACTATCATTCATTCTAATCATCGGTTTACTTATGAAGATGTTCAGCTTATCATCGAAACCGGTACTGGATTATATGACTTGGAAATACTTAAACTAAATGAGTTTGCTCAGTCTATGCGCAAACAAAGAATGAAAAACGGGGCGATAAATTTTTCCTCGCAGGAAGTAAGGTTCAAACTGGATGAAAACGGAGCTCCATTGGGAATTGTGATAAAAGAAAGTAAAGAATCTCATCAACTTATTGAGGAATTCATGTTGTTGGCCAACAAAGCAATTGCCCAGAAAGTGGCAGAAGTAAAAGTAAATGGTAAACCAGTTCCTTTTCCTTATCGCGTCCACGATCAGCCAACTGAAGAAAAGCTTATCCCTTTTATTGAATTTGCAAAAAAGTTCGGTTACCAGTTTAGCACAAAAACCCCAGAAGATATTGCAAAGTCTTTCAATACAATGCTTACAAAAGTTAAGGGCTTACCTGAACAAAGGGTATTGGAACAGCTGGGTATACGAACAATGGCTAAAGCAATATATACATCTGAAAATATTGGTCATTATGGATTAGGCTTTTCACACTACTGCCATTTCACCTCACCAATAAGACGATATCCTGATATTTTGGTACACCGGGTCCTTTCCGGCATATTGGAGGATCATGTTTTGCCAGATAAAAAAATGGAGCAAAAATGTCAGCATACCAGTGAAAGAGAAAGAGCAGCCATGGAGACAGAAAGAGCTGCCAATAAATACAAGCAGGTGGAATTTATGAAACAGTTCCTTGGTGAAGAGTTTGATGCTGTAATATCCGGTGTAGCTGGTTTTGGTTTTTGGGCTGAAACCATTGACCATAAATGTGAAGGTTTGGTTTCTATTGCCACCCTGCAGGATTACGATGATTTTATCTACATCGAATCCGATTATGCGTTAGTTGGAAAAAGAAGTGGTTGGGCATTCAGGATTGGTGATTCAGTTCGGATAAAACTTGTAGCGGCTAACCTCACAAAAAGGCAACTAGATTACGACTGGATTATGAAATTTGATAATGCTGTAGTTAAAACCAGCCGGAAGAAAAAATAATTAGATAGCTTTTGAATCAGTAACTTAGGGTTATCATTACACGATCACATGAAAGGCATTGAATTACTGCAGGCTGAATTTGAACAATATTTCAGCCATAGACATTTTCCCAAATTCCCAGCTACACTTTATGATCCGCTGGAAGACTTTTTACTCAATTCCGGGAAAAGAATTCGTCCGGTTTTATGCCTTATGGGCAATGAGTTGTTTGGAGAAATCAATCCTGACGCGTTTCATGCAGCAGCAGCAGTTGAACTATTCCATAATTTTACTTTGATTCATGATGACATCATGGACAAGGCCCCATTAAGAAGGGGTAAACCAACAGTACATGCCATCCACGGTGAGCCCACTGCACTATTGGGAGGAGATGTTATGATGGTTGTCGCCTATGATTACCTGAATAAACTTTCAGGAACATACCTGAGTAAAGCAATCCAGTTGTTCAATAAAACAGCCAAGGAGGTTTGTGAAGGACAACAGCTTGACATGGATTTTGAAGGTATGAATACCGTTTCTTTGAATGATTATTTACAAATGATTCAATTGAAAACATCAGTATTGCTTGCAGCCAGTCTTCAGCTTGGAGCCCTCATTGGCGGTGCAGGTGAATCTAATCAGCATCATATCTATGAATTTGGTCGAAACCTAGGTATAGCTTTTCAAATCCAGGATGATTATCTTGATGCTTTTGGCGACCCTAAAAAGTTCGGAAAACAGGTTGGAGGAGACATACAAAGCAACAAGAAAACATTTTTGATGATTCATGCATTGGCAACTGCTAATTCAGATGACCTAGAACGGTTAAATGAGTTAATGCATAAGGATAGTCAGGATAAAGTTGAACAGGTCCTGGAAATTTATAAAAAATGTGGAATAGCTAAATGGGCAAATGAGCTCAAATTAAAATATCTCAACTTAGCATTGTCTAACCTTGAATCTATTGTAGTTTCCAAAGTCAGGAAAGAACCACTGGTTGAGCTTGCCCACTATTTAATCCAAAGGGAAAAATAAAAATTTTCAACATTGAATACCATATTCAGAAAAAAATCAATAGAATCCGTCACTTCCAGGCAAGCTTCCACAACCACACAAGATGGTCAATCACTGAAGCGAATTCTTTCAGTTAGAGACCTAACCCTGATGGGAGTAGCTGCTGTTATAGGTGGTGGAATATTCACAACCATTGGTTCTGCCGCATACAATGGCGGTCCAGGTGTAATTTTGTTATTTATAATTACAGCAATTACCTGTGGTTTTACTGCTTTGTGTTACGCCGAATTTGCATCCAGAATTCCTGTTGCAGGTAGTGCTTACACCTATTCATATATTGCATTTGGTGAATTAATAGCTTGGATTATCGGTTGGGCATTAATACTGGAATACGCAATAGGAAATATTGTAGTAGCCATATCCTGGAGTGCCTATTTTAATAATATCCTTGTTGCACTCGGTTTGGAGCTTCCAGATTGGCTGACTGTCGGTTACCAAACTGCTTCAATTAAATACCAAGAAGCAATAACTGCCGGACAATCCTCAATTGGATTAGTTTATGCAGAAGCACCAAGAATTCTTGGGATCCCTTTTATTATTAATCTTCCGGCGTTTGTTATCGTGGTGCTTATAACATGGTTAGCATATATAGGTATTAAAGAAAGTAAGCGAACCGCTAACGGAATGGTAATACTTAAGATAGTTGTACTTGTAATTATTGCGCTCATTGGATTCTGGTTTATTTTCTCAAACAATACCGCATCAAACTGGACTCCTTTCTTACCTAATGGAATGACTGGCGTGTTAAAAGGTGTTTCAGCTGTATTTTTTGCCTACATTGGATTTGATGCTATTTCTACCACCGCAGAAGAATGTGCCAATCCCCAAAGAGATTTGCCACGTGGCATGATATACTCCCTGATTATGTGCACTGTAATTTATATAGTTACTGCACTTGTAATTACAGGATTGGTAAATTACAGTGAGTTTAAAAATGTTACTGATCCACTGGCTTTTGTTTTTGAAAGAATCGGCTTACAAAAAGTCGGATTTTTTATTTCTGTTACAGCAGTTATAGCAGCAACAAGTGTTTTATTGGTATTTCAAATCGGGCAACCCCGAATTTGGATGTCAATGAGCCGTGATGGTTTATTGCCCAACGCATTTGGCAAAATCAATAAAAAACACCAAACTCCTGGATTTGCAACAATTATAGCAGGATTGATTGTTGGTGGACTGGTTCTTTTTGTTGATGATAAATTGATAACTGACCTTACCAGTATCGGAACATTGTTTGCATTTGTACTCGTAAGCGGCGGGGTTTTAGTTCTCCCCAGAATCGCTAAAGAAAAAGGAAAGTTTAACCTTCCTTATATCAATGCCAAGTGGATATTTCCAGTTTTATATCTATTGAGTTTACTCCTGTTTAAAAGAAGAATAGCGGAAGGAATTGAACACATCAATTCTGAGGGATATCAGGAAATTTTATTCCTGATATTTATGTTACTTACAGGGATTCTTGCAATCTTAACATTCATTCGTAACTATTCACTTATCCCAATACTTGGCGTTTATTGCTGTCTTTACCTGATGGTTGAAATCCCTGCAAATAGTTGGATTGTATTTTTTGGATGGATGGGTTTTGGTTTGTTACTTTATTTTTCATACGGAAGAAAACACAGTAAGCTAAATACATGAAGTTTCAGGAAGGTGATAAGATTGTTGTGAGTGCCACTGGTGAGCATGGTATTGTGGTTGAATGGATCAATAAGAAAATGCTGACTATTGATGTGGACGGCATAAGTTTTCCAGTTTACGCAGATCAAATCGATTTCCCATATTATCAGCATTTCTCATCTCCTAAACAACAGAAACCTAAATCTAAATCAGTCCCTGAGCCACCACCAAGAGAAAAAAGTGTTTTAAAACAAATGCAAAGAGATGGTGTATGGCTCGCTTTTTTTCCAGTACTTGATAAAGATGTTTTTGATGATGACATTATTGATCATTTTAGGGTTTTTTTATTAAATCATACTGATGATGAACTGATCTTTGATTATGCCCTTTTTTATGCCACGCAAAAAGAAATAGAATCGCGTCATACAGTTAAAGCTTTGGAAGAGATGTACCTACTTAACCTCCCTTTTGAAAACTTGAATGATCAACCTCGAATGGATTTTGATTTTACTCTTGCTAAGGCGGACAAAAAACGGGCATCCCATTTTGAGGTTTCATTCAAGCCTCGTCCAAAACAAATTTTTAAGCTCTCAGACGAAGTTTTAAAAGAACAAAAAGCATCATTCAAAATAAACTTATATGAAATTTTCCCACAAAAACCTGAAGATCCAGATCAGGTTGATATGGGGAAATTAGCTGCTGCAGGTTTTAAAGTTTATCAGTCTGAGAAAATCAGAAAATCTTTCCCACCTGTAAGAACATTAATCGATTTGCATGCAGATAAGCTCTCATCCAACTGGCAGCAGTTATCACCACTCCAAATACTGGACATGCAACTTAAGGCCTTTGAAAAATTCTATGATGATGCCTTAATTAACAGACTTAATAATCTTATTGTGATACATGGTGTGGGAACCGGTAAGTTAAAAGATGAAATACACGAGCTATTGCGTCATAAAGTGAACGTAAGTTCATTTGTGAACAGGTTACATCCATTTTATGGGTACGGCGCTACGGAGATTTTTCTTAACTTTGAAAAGCCATAACATGCTATCGCGTTGTGAAAATAACGAGGAAAGTCCGGACAGCAAAGATCTGGAGAAAGGGTGAAAATGTGAGGTAAGAGCTCACGGCTGATTACAGTAATGTATTTGGCGGGTAAACCTTGCGTGCTGAAATGCCATATAGGTTCAGGTACCTAAGGGTGGGGAACTGCTCGTTCTCTCTAAATGACTTGAATGGGTAGGCAGCTTGATTCCATTGGGTAACTGATGGAACAGATAAATGATAGCCCCGAACAGAATCCGGCTTATAAATTATGGTAAAAATAAAGCCTTCCCTAGAGAAGGCTTTATTTTTACCATAACCTTGAATCAAAAACTACTGCTCTGAATAGAATAGATTGTTTACTGATTGATCAGCAGCCTCAAGAAATTTTGACGAAGAGAATGAAATATTTTCTGCAAAAAAATTAGCAGCTATAAATGAATCAGCGAATGTCTCCAAATTTTTGGAAAAAAAGAGCTGATAACCTGCAGCAAACTGATTATTAATAATGATATCAGCATTTTGGAATCCTGCATAATCAAGATCAATACTGAATGCTGTATTAATTTCATTATACATGTTCAAATGCATCTCTCGATCTGCTTTTTTAAACATTTTTACAGATGGACCTTTAATTTTTACAGTTTTTAGATCATCACCTGTTGAAGGTATGCCCCAGTAGAGATCTTTTTTACTCAATGCCTGGGATTGAAATGTGACTGAACAAAGTGTCAGAAATAGGATTGAAAGAAAAGTGGACTTCGAGATAAATAAAATGGACTTTTTCATAATTAGTACTTTATATAACAAGGAACTTGATATTATATTGGATGCCTTATTTTATTGCAACTTCTGTAAAGAAGTGTTAATTGAATGCTGATGCAAAGATACGACAGATTACATTTAAAGCAAATCTTAAATGTGAAGATTATTTAAAAATATCTAATAATTGATGTTTAATAGATTTTTAAATTAATAATTCTTCTTTAAATAGGGTTATTTTTAGATTGTATTTAATTAGTGGTCCGTTCCTGCAAATAAAAAAAGGGCATAAATGCCCTTTTAATAAATATGCTGAAATTCTTACTAAATTAAATCCAAAGCTTTCGTAAATGTTGTAACCACTGGAACAACCATCAATGAAATCATTGAGGGAAGAAAGAAATATACACCAACAGATAACGCAAG
>Ga0208787_1000445_pt1 | contig 19740 bp, 16 predicted proteins | sample Wag4_2014_7_11_FD_187362 | JGI IMG/M metagenome (GOLD analysis project Ga0208787, IMG submission 187362) | Fresh water microbial communities from Ohio, USA - Utica-2 Time Series HT 2014_7_11 (SPAdes) (version 2) | ecosystem: Environmental > Aquatic > Freshwater > Water tank | place: USA: Ohio... | reverse complement strand
TTCAGCAGCAGCAGCTCGATGCTCAGCAGCAGGCATTTGCGCTTCGAATGCAGGCTCAGGCATTAAAAGATAGTCAAGAGATGGTAAAAAGCCAGGCCATGCTTAGCGAGGACCAGCAGGTAATCGTTTTACAGGAGCGCGTTGTACAGCGCGCCGATGAGCAGGTAAAAAACGGTGTCATGACCATGACCGATTATCTATCGCAGGTCCATTTATTAACACAAGCTCAACTCACTTTCAAAACGCATCAACTTCAAGTGCTGTATGCTCGCGAATTACAGCGAGCGCACGGGCAGTAAACGATTTATACCATGAGATATATTCTTTTTTCAGTTGTATTTATAGTGGCATCCTGCCAAAACAAGCAATCAGAGGCGGATGCCTTTGGAAATTTTGAAGCTGAAGAACGGCTGGTGAGTGCGGAGAGCTCGGGCAAAATTATGGAATGGACGGTTGAGGAAGGGCAGCGTTTGGAAGCAGGCCAAATTGTTGGTCGCCTTGACTCTACCCAAGTGGTGCTTAAGATAGCACAGCTAGAGGCTGCCATTCGAGCTGTTTTGGCTAAAACTCCAGCAATTAGTACTCAGCTTGCAGTATTTGATGACCAAGCATCGGTGATTACGACGAGTATTACAAACCTTGAGCGGGAGCAGAAGCGTGTGGATAACTTGGTAAAAAAAGAGGCCGCTACTCCGCAGCAATTGGATCAATTGAATGACCAGTTGGCACAGTTAAAGCGGCAACTTGAAGTGGTTCAAGCCCAAAAAGCAGCCGCATTTGCGAACTTGAAGGTACAGCAGACGGGTATCACGGCCGAGGTTGCTCCTTTGGAGCAACAGATTGCGCAACTTCGCGATCAGCTACTGAAATGTCGAATTGCAGTGCCAGCAGCTGGAGTAGTTTTAACAACCTATGCAGCGCTTGGAGAAGTGGCGGTTTTGGGGAAGCCATTATTCAAAATGGCCGATTTGGATAAAATGGTACTTAGAGCTTATATCAGCGGTGGGCAGCTGAGCAGTGTAAAAATCGGGCAAGAAGTGACCGTTTCGGTAGATGGTCCGGAGGGGCAGTCCATTGCCCGGACAGGGAAGGTCACTCAGATTGCAGACAAGGCGGAGTTTACGCCAAAAGTCATCCAGACGAAAGAGGAGCGTGTAAACTTGGTGTATGCTATCCAAATTGCGGTTTCCAATGAGGATGGGATTCTCAAGATTGGTATGCCTGCTGAAGTACAATTTTAGGTTATGGAAATAGAAGTTGTATCACTTTCCAAGTCATTCAAGGAGGTTCAGGCGCTAAAGAATATTTGTTTTTCAGTGGCATCTGGGGAGTTGTTTGGGGTTATTGGTCCGGATGGGGCTGGTAAAACGACGCTTTTCAGGTTATTAGCGACCCTATTAAAGCCAGATGAAGGGTACATCCGCGTGAGGGGGTTGGATACGGTGTTGGATTATAGGGCTATTCGGAATGGTATTGGGTACATGCCTGGTAAGTTTTCCCTTTATCAAGATTTAAGCATAGAAGAGAACCTTCATTTTTTTGCCGATGTGTTTGGGGCGGATATGAAGAAAAATTACGAGTTAATTGCTCCGATTTATCGGCAGATTGCTCCATTTAAAGATCGAAGGGCGGGTGCGTTATCTGGTGGGATGAAGCAAAAGCTGGCACTCTGTTGTGCATTGATTCATCGTCCCAGCGTATTATTACTAGACGAGCCCGGTACGGGGGTTGACCCGGTTTCCCGAAAAGAATTTTGGGAGATGCTTGCATTGTTAAAGAAGCAAGGCCTTACTATTTTAGTGAGTACACCCAATATGGATGAGGCAGCGCTTTGTGACCGTGTTGCTTTACTTCAGCAAGGTCGGGTAGTGGCTATTGATCGGCCTTCCGCCATTATAGAGCGGTATCCTTACCCTTTATTTGCGGTTCGAAGTAAGGAGATGCATCGATTGATAATGGATTTACGAGAATGGGAGCCTGTTCAGGGTTGTTATGGATTTGGGGAATATGCCCATTTATCCTTGCATACTGCCAGTCGTCGCCCATCAGAGATTGCTGCTTATTTGGAGCAATGTGGGCATGAAGCAGTGGAGATTAAATCCATTGCTCCCGGAATTGAAGATTGTTACATCGCTTTTGAACAACAAGCATAATGGGAAATGTCATACAGGTCCAAGCGTTGACCCGCACGTTTGGTGATTTTACAGCGGTTAATAAAATTTCTTTTGAAGTTCGACAAGGGGAAATTTTTGGTTTTTTGGGGGCCAATGGAGCAGGCAAGACGACTGCCCTTAAAATGTTGACTGGGTTACTTATGCCCAGCTCCGGCACTGCGCTGGTAGCGGGTTATGATGTAGCGCGTTATCCAGAGGAGGTTAAACGTACTATTGGGTATATGAGCCAACGGTTTAGTTTGTACGAAGATTTAACGGTTCGGGAGAATATTCGATTTTTTGGGGGAATATATGGGCTGAGCACTTCCCAGTTGCGTGAGAAGACTGCCCAAGTGATTGAGCAACTGGGTTTGGAACAACAGGCAGGGTTACTAGTGCGTAGCCTCCCCTTGGGCTGGCGACAAAAATTAGCATTTGCGGTGGCACAAATTCACGAGCCTAAAGTGGTGTTTTTGGATGAGCCTACTTCTGGTGTGGATCCCTTGACTCGTCGCCAGTTTTGGGAGGGTATTTATGAAGCTTCTGCCCGGGGAATCACGTTGATGGTTACCACTCATTATATGGAGGAGGCGGAATATTGCCACCGTATCAGTATTATGGTCGATGGTCGGATTGATGCACTTGACACACCTGCAGCACTTAGACAACAGTTCAAGGCAGTAGATATGGATGAAGTATTTAGGAAGTTGGCACGACCGGATCAGCCAGTGGGACACGTGGACTAAACCAATAAAGGATTTGTAACTTATGAATCGATTTTTTGCCTTTATTAGTAAAGAGTTTCGGCACATCTTACGCGATCGGCGTACGTTAATGATCCTCTTTGGAATGCCGATTGCACAAGTCCTTTTATTTGGGTTTGTACTGACCAACGATTTGAAAGACGCTCCTATTGCGGTGATGGACCAATCTGGGGATGTAGAAAGTACGGCTTTAACGAATCGCTTATTATCCAGCGGTTATTTTCGGCAGACGGATACGGTGGCAACTATTGATGCATTAGAAGGGGCCTTTCGGCGAGGAAATATCAAATTAGCCGTTGTATTTCCTCCTTCCTTTGGGCAAGATTTAGCGAGATCGGGGCAGGCTAATGTGCAGTTAATTGGGGATGCTTCTGATCCGAATGTAGCCACTACTTTGATTAATTATGCACAAGCCATTGTATTGGCCTATCAAAATGAGCGGCTACAACAAGGTTTTTCAGCCCCCATTCGAGTGGAGACCCGCATGTTGTATAATCCGGAGCTGAAGTCAGTCTTTGGTTTTGTTCCGGGTGTGATGACCTTGATATTGATGTTAGTGGCGGCCATGATGACAAGCATTACGATTGCAAGGGAGAAGGAGATGGGTACCATGGAGGTATTGCTGGTGTCGCCGTTGCGACCTATACAGATTATTCTGGGGAAGGCGAGTCCTTACTTGGCTTTGACTGTTTTCAATGCCTTGATTGTGGTTCTATTGGGTATTTATGTATTTGGAATGCCCATGAATGGTAGCATACTATTGTTGGCTTTTGAGTCCATTTTGTACATGCTGGTTGCGTTGTCTTTGGGGATTTTTATTTCGACTAAAGCAGCTGATCAACAGCAGGCGATGTTTATTTCCGCCCTTGGACTGATGATGCCTACGGTACTGTTGAGTGGATTTATTTTTCCCAGAGAAAGTATGCCATTACCGCTTCAAGTAATTGGAGCGCTTATTCCCGCTACCTGGTACAATAAAATCATCAAAGGAGTGATGATCAAGGGGGTTGGTTTGGAGTCGCTTTGGTTACCGACCGGGATTTTGGTACTTATGGCTTTGGTTTTTATAGGTTTAAGTGTTCGTAATTTTAAAGACCGCTTGGAGTAAACACCGCAACCAGTTTTTATTCGGTTTAATTTAGCAAAAACGCATGCGTACTATTCGATTTTTGATACAGAAAGAATTTATACAAATCTTTCGCAATAAGACTATGTTGCCATTGATTCTGGTCATGCCGATTGTCCAGACGCTATTATTGTCGTTTGCTGCTAGTTATGAAGTGAAAAATCTGGCACTTTCGGTAGTGGATCACGATAAGACGAGCACCTCCCGCCGATTAATAGAGCGGTTTACGGCATCTGGCTATTTTAAGATGCAGTCTTACGCACGTTCTCACCGAGAAGCCGAGGCGGAGTTGGCGGCTGAAACGGCAGATTTGGTGTTAGAGATTCCTTTGCATTTTGAACGCGATTGGGTACGAGAGGGGAATGGGCAGTTGGGGGTAACAATTAACGCATTAAATGCACAAAAGGCTGGGATATCGAACGCTTATGCGAATGGGATTATACGCGAATTTAACCAGGAGTTGTTGGAGCGCGCAGGTTTTGGTCATGCTGCTCCTAGATCCATACAAGTTGTATCTAGCAACTGGTACAATCCACGGTTGGATTATAAGACGTTTATGGTACCGGGCATATTGGGGGTGATTGTGTCGATGGTTGTTGCCTTTTTGACGGCCATCAATATTGTTCGGGAGCGGGAGCAAGGCACGATTGAGCAGATGAATGTTACCCCTGTTACGAAATGGCAATTTATTGCAGGCAAGTTATTGCCTTTTTGGTTGCTTTCCTTGGTGATTGTAGGGGTTGGTTTGACGGTAGGATATTTGGCATTTCACATTCCTATTGAAGGGAGTTTATGGTTGGTTTTTGGGTATACGGCTTTGTATACGCCTTGTATGTTAGGGTTTGGTTTTTTGGTATCCAATTTTGCGGATACGCAGCAGCAGGCTATTTTTTCTGCTTGGTTTTTCTTGTTGATTTTTACGTTAATGAGTGGCTTATTTACCCCGTTAGACAGCATGCCCGTTTGGGCACAATGGTTGAACAAGATAAATCCAATTCATTATTTTGTTGAGTTTATGCGGTTGGTATTGTTAAAAGGGGCACATTTTTTTGAAATTCAGCGCAATTTTTGGTCGGTAGTGATGTATGCGGTGGTCGTAAACAGCTTGGCCATTTGGACGTATAAAAAACGGGTATAGCCGCCGCTGAGCGCCTCCTGGTTTGAGTAGGAAAAGGAAAGAAACGATGGATGCAAGTGCTCCTAGAATAATGCTTTTTGTGGTTGTTCGGTTGCGTTGCTGGAAGGCTTTGCATTGCTGGCCGTCACATCGGAAAGCTCGTCTGGAAGGATGCGTTTAATAATACGTAATTGGTGGGTGTATCGTTTTTGTTCGGGATTAAAGATACCGAAGTGGTCTAGTTTATCGATGCGTACCTTTCCGGAGGCATGGATGAGTTGGCAGCCCGGTGCGATGATTCCGACATGGTTAATAATACCTTTTCCATTATCGAAAAAGGCTAGGTCACCAGCTTGGCATTGTTCGGTGAAATCGATGGGTCTGCCTACAGTTACTTGGTGTGCTGCATCTCTCATCAGGTGGATTCCACTCATTTTGTAGACCATTTGCACCAAACCGGAGGCATCTATTCCGAAGGGAGAACGGCCTCCCCAGAGGTAGGGGGCGTGGAGGTAGCGCTTAGCGAGTTTAATAATCCAATCGCCAGTAAGCGGGGCGTTAGAGGGGGTGACAACGGTTCCAGAGAACTGATAGGATTGGTTGCCGAGTCGGCATCGAAGGCCGTCGTAGGAGGGTAATACGGCGCCAAGTGTTAGCGGGATGAAGTGGTCACTGGCCATTAGCCCCTCCACTAGGGAGAGGCTAATAGACTGATTTTTATTGATATGGTCGAACTCTTCAGGGGGAAGAGGTTTTAGTTGTTTGGCATCTGCCCAGCCGTGAATTCCATCCCAAGAGCAGGATACGTAACGCCAGTTATCTTTTTGGTCAAGTATTTCTACGGTTTCTCCGAACAGCAGTTGAGATACCATTTCACTTTTTTCGGCGGGATGTGTCCGAAGGGGGGCGATACTGACTTGACAGGCGGCGTAATTCATAGTGCTGAGGATCAGAGGCTATTGAAATACTTGAAATCATGTCCGTGTTCGATGCGCTGCAGGGTTTCATAGATTAGTCGGATAACATTGCTTACATCGTCGACATGGGCCATTTCAACGGTAGTATGCATATATCGTAGGGGCAGTGAGATCAAGGCGGAGGGGACTCCGCCATTAGAGTACGCGAAGGCATCGGTATCGGTTCCAGTGGCTCGGCTGGAGGCTTCCCGTTGGAAAGGGATTTCACTAGCTTCTGCACTAGAAACGATGAGATCAATGAGTTTTTGATGTACGGCGGGTGCGTAGGTAAGGGAAGGACCTAATCCGCAGCGGATATCTCCGTGTTTTTTCTTATTGATAAGAGGGGTTCCTGTATCGTGGGTCACATCAGTAACGATGGCGACATGCGGTTGGATTGTATGGGTGATCATTTCCGCCCCCCGCAGGCCTATCTCCTCTTGTACAGAATTAACCACGTACAGCGTGTAGGGTAATTTGATTTGATTTTCTTTTAGGAGGCGTGCTACTTCAGCGATGCAGAAACCTCCCATTCGGTTATCTAGGGCGCGGCCGCAATAGTAGCGGTCGTTTATTTTGGTCAGGTCATCTTGGAAGGTTATGACACAGCCGACGTGGATACCCATTTTTAGGACTTCTTCCTTATCTTTTGCGCCTACGTCAACGGTAATATTTTCCAGATTGGGCGTTAGATTAGCATCTTTATCTGTTCGTGTATGGATAGCTGGCCAGCCGAACACGCCTGGAATTATTTTTCCGTTGCGCAGGTGTACATTTACCCTCATGGAGGGTGCGATGACATGATCGGATCCCCCATTTCGGATAACGTGGATGAATCCATCTTCAGTAATGTAGTTGACGAACCAAGAAATCTCATCGGAGTGGCCTTCAATAACGACATTGTAGCCTGTTCCTGGATTAATAATTCCGTAGGCGGTACCGTAGTTATCGATTTTCCACTCATCGATATAGGGTTGGAGGTATTCTAGCCATATTTTTTGGCCACTGGCTTCGTGACCGGTTGGGCTATGGTTATTTAGGTATTTGTGGAGAAACGCTTCTGAGTTGGGTGTGATTATTTGCATGGATGCGAGTGCTAATAACTAGTTGGAAAAGGAAAATTAGGCGAGGAGGGCTCCCCAGCCCTTCGGGTTTTCCCGCCATTTACGAAGGATTGCCAAGTCGTTTTGACTGATGTATCCAATTTCAACGGCTTCCTCCAGGAGGGTATCGTAGTCAGAAAGGGTTTTAAGTGGCATCTTTTTAGCTTCAAAAGCTCGAGCTGCCTCTGGAAATCCGTATTGAAAGATAGCGAGCACGCCAACTACTTCTGCGCCGGCCTCTTGTAGGGCATCTACTACTTTCAAGCAACTTCCTCCCGTACTAATGAGGTCTTCTACTACTAATACTTTTGCACCAGTGGGCAGTTCTCCCTCGATAAGATTGCGGCGACCATGGTCTTTAGCAGAGGCGCGGACGTACACGAAAGGCGTTTGGAGCGCATCGGCGAGGAGCATCCCATGGGGGATACCAGCGGTAGCAACGCCGGCTACGGTGTTGAAGTCAAATGATTCGGACGCTTCTTTTAAGCATTGTTTGAGAAATCCGCGTACGGCTGGGTAAGAAAGCGCCACCCGGTTGTCGCAATAAATTGGTGACTGGATACCGGAAGCCCATGTGAATGGTTCATTTGGGCTTAGTTTGACGGCTTTTATCTCAAGTAAGTGCCTGGCTACTTTTGATGCGTAATTTTGCATAGCAATTCAATAAAAAGAAGGCACCCTAGGCTCTACCTTTGTTGCAGGATACCTCACACATTATAAATAAGAGTGCAAATGTATAAAGTATATGTCAACGGGAAACCGTTTTTTATGGGAACACCTGAATCTACGGGCGAATTAGGGCTTTTAGTTGGAAAAAAAAATTACCATAGTCCCTACTTGGGCAAGCGGAAGCAGATAAAGCAGTACATTGATTTATTAGAAAAGAACGAGGCGGTCGAATCGGTTGTTTTATATGCCGATCAACCGGAGTTGATTTGGGCTGATTTTGTTTCTTGCTTTACGGTGATTGAAGCGGCTGGTGGGTATGTGACGGGGCCAGATGATCGGCTGCTGGTTTTTTTTCGACGGGGATTTTGGGATCTCCCAAAAGGGAAAATTGATCCGGGGGAAAGCCCGGAGGAGGCAGCAGTGCGGGAGGTGCAAGAGGAGACAGGCTTGGAGGATGTGATGTTGGGGTACTTTATGGTACACACTTGGCATACGTACCGGGAAAAAGGAGAGCGGATATTAAAAAAGACGTGGTGGTACCGGATGAGTACGGGGAGTAAGGAGGTGAGGCCCCAGGTTGAGGAAGATATTGAGCGGATAGAGTGGGTGGAGCCAAAAGCTTGGTTAGCGACGCAACCAGTGGTCTATGAAAGCATTCGGGATGTCATTAAGGCGGGCCTGTAACCATCCATAGCTGTCGCACAAATAGGAAGGCCAGCCCTCAGTTGGGGACTGGCCTTCTTTGCAATATGGAGGTATAAATCCGATTAGGTTTATACTGGACAATGGAAAGGGCTTAGTTTCCGCCTGTTTTTACGGCACCTCCCCGTTTCTTTTCAGTTGGGGTGCTGGTAGCAGGTACTGCTCCCTCCCGTGTTTTGGAGGTATTGTTTGGATCTACTGCGCCACCGCGAATTTTAGAATCATCTGCTTTTACTGGTGCTTTTGCTGGCTCAAGCTTTGGAGCAGAGGTGCCTTTTCCGGACGACTTTTTGCCTGGTTTAGCCGCTGGTGCTGCAGGTTCTGGCTGGCTAGCCATTAGTTCCGCTACTTTTTGATCGGCAGCTGCAGCCACCCGCTCATCGCATTTTGTTTTTTCTTCTGAGCGGATACTTTCCAAGCCCATCTGTACTTTTTCTTTGATTTCGGCCAACTGGTCGGCCTTGGTTTTTCCGCCAAATGCGGTGAGGGTGATGAAGCCAGCTACTGCAACAGCGCCAACTAGAAGCAAACTTTTATTCATTTCGGACAAATAAGTTGAGTGTGAAAAAAGGAAATTGGATTCAGTGTGTTGGGAAAGGAAGTTTATTGAACCTCAGAGGCTTTTGCTGCTTCCATTTCGGCCATTTTCACTTGTACGGCCTCTTCTACCCTTGCGTCGAAATTCGCATCGCAATTGGCGGTTTCTTCGGCGATGATCGCAGCTTTACCAGCTTCGATTCCTTTGGTGATTTCTGCTTGTACTTCTGCGTCAGTGAGTAATTTTTCTCCGCAGGAGGCCAGGCTAATGGTGGCTACTGCCAAAAGGCCTAAAAGCGTTTTTTTCATGTCTGAAAACTAGTTTTGATTGGTAAATAAAAAGAAGCGCAAAGGTATGTAATTTACGATGCTTCCTAGTCTCTCATTAACGCAGCTTCTTTCAGATAATTGTTTTGAACCCAATGAATTTCTACGTTTCTGCTTCCTATTTATTTGGCGGATGTGCTGAGAGCGAAGGGCGGAGCTGCAATTTGTCTATGTACTCTTGTAAGTGGGCTACTTACTGTTGAACGCTTTTCCTTATTTTCCCTCACCTGATTCGGAAGAGGGGAGAAAGGTTTTTGCCACTTCATTGTAAGCTTTCATGAGGCCTTGATAAAGGATTTTTCCTTGCAGTTTGTATCCGTTTTTGGTATAATGAACTGAATCGGTGCTGAGTAGCCCCAGTGACTTCCAAGTGGCCGAAGAGTTGGTTCCTCCGGTGATTTGGAATAAATCCCAGACAGCAAATCCTCGTTTACGCGCAAAATTTCGGATGGTTTCACTGACTTCTGGCAGGTACGGGTTAAGGCCTTTTCCACGAAGGTAAGAATCAGCTGGGGTAGTCAGCAGGATGGCGGTATGGGGCCACTGTTGAAGTATTTGGTTACAAAGATCCTCCATTTGCCGCTCCAACTGTTCTGGATAGTGCTTGGCTTGTGCTTCATTGGTTCCAAAGGAAAGTACCATTAGGTCTGGGGCTACTTCGCGCAATTGGCGGGCGAAGTGTTTGGATCTTGCAAAATCGGAAAATTTGGCACCATTCACGCCGATGGAGTGGTAGATAACGCCCGAACGTTCGTTATCGATCGAAATTCCATCCAGCCAGAGTTTTTTCCCAGGGGCGTTGCCCATAGGCTTGATGGTACATTCTGCCACTGGGCGGTCGAAGAAAAAGGTTTTGGAATAATTATCTTCCAATACAACTTTGGCTTTTTGTTGGGTGGTTTCGTCCAATAGGGTAATTTCTGGTGCGTTTGAGTTGTTTCGGTAAAAAACGGTTACTCGGGTGAACGTACTAGTATTCCCAGACGTGGTGTCTCTCAACCGAAATGTAAGATCTCCAAGGGCTTGTGTATTCAACGCTGTAAATCCAGAGATGCCATAATCTTTCACTTCGCTTAAGTCTCGTGCGCAGTTGGTGCCAGACCAACGGCTGGTGGTGGAGACTAGGTAGTCCTGAGGGCCATTGGAGTTCACCAGTTTATAGGGGAAAATGATGCCCCTTCCCGCATCACCGAAGGCACGTTGTAGGCGTTGCCGTACTTCTGCAGTAAGGTAGTTTCCCAGAATATGGGAGTCGCCTAAGTGTACAATATTAATTTGCTCGCCTCCGAAGACCCGCTGCCGCATCATTTTTTGGAAGAAAGGCTTTAAATGATCTATATTTTCAATTTCATTCAACTCTTCTTGAACAAAAGAGTACCCCACCGTATCATTTTCGGTAATTGGAACCAAGGGCGACTGCCATTGGGACTGACAGCTTTCGGTTACCAAAATCAACATTAAAATGGCAAAAAAAGCTTTTATTTTAAATGAAAACGTCCGCATAATTACTGGTTATGGGTTGATTTTATTTTTTCCTTTTCTGTTAAAAATAAATCAGCGAGTTGTAGACCCAGCATTCGGCCTCCTTCGTGGGAAAGATGGGTGTAATCTTTGCTTACTAAGCTCGGATTGGTAGCAGTGGCTAAGCGGACCATGGTGCCAGCCCCCCCCATTCCCTGAAAGCAATCATAAAACAGAAAACCATGCTTCAGTGCTAAGCTGCGCTGCATCTGTACAATATATGGAACACTCACCATTGTTCTAAGATCACCGTCTACCTTCCCTCCGCGATCGGGTACACTTAGGACCAAAACGGGTGTCGTTGGAAAGCTTGCTCGAATGTGTTGGTAGGTCTTTTCTAGTTCTGCTTCGTACCACTTCAAGTTGCGCAATGAATTGGTGACGGCGTTAAGGCCATATTGAAGAATAATTAAATCATAGTGTTGGTAGTTATCGAAGGCCTGTATCATTTGCTGTGGAATTAGGCAGAGTTTCCCGCCTGAATTACCGCGAACAGAGAAATTGTCAAAGTAAATCCCAGGGCCATTTTCTAAAGACGCTCCATACAGTGCCAATCCTTCCACCTCTGGAAATTGGGCATAGAAGCGGTACATGGGACCTGTTTTTAATTCCCAAACCTTCAGTTGCCCGTTGCTTACAGGAAGGATTGATTCGTGATAGTCACCTGAGTTACTCTGCCAAACAAACCGTTGGGCATCGGTTGATTGGTAAAAAAGGCGAACATGGTTCCATTGGGCGGTATGTCGAAAGGCATATTGATTGGTGCCTTGATACGAGAGGCTCGCCTCTGGTTCTGGCTGGTAGACATGGCCGTTAATACCCAGTGGAAAGGTGGATTCTTCCTTTTTTAGAATGGAAAATGCCTTCCATCCTTTAGCAGACTCGATAAAACTACGTCGAAAGCGGGCAATTTCGGAGGAGATTGGAACAAAGCCAACGCCGGCCCCACCCCAGGTACCTTGAAGGGTATCTCTCAAATCACCCAAAAAAATATCTCCCTCGATGAAGGAATCACCGAAAAAAGCAACCCGAACGGTTTTTTGATGGCTTTTGATAGCGTCCACGGCTTCAAAAAACGAGCGAAGTCCTTGGTAATCGAAGGTATAATCCTCAATGATTTTTCCAAATAAAGAGGAGTCTACCAAGTGCCGCAGGGTGTCCTGGAAGGTAATCTGCTCACTCGTATCAATTGTTAGTAGCTCTAAGGAATCGGTGAGCTGGGGAGCCGAAGAAACGGGTACTCGGATGTCGGCAAGGATATCCATTTTACGAAGTCCGTACGCTTCCATTGGAAGCTTGCTTGAGACTGCGGTGAGAACAAGTAGAAACAGCAGCACCAAGGCGGAGAGTGCCAGTGATTGCCCCAGGTAATTTTTCATGCTGGCGCGAAGATAGCAATTTCGTTGCATTTCCGTTCCTTTGTACCTGTATGCGCTTATTGGAAGACTGGGAAAAGACAAAAGCGGCAGCTTTAAAAGGGCTAGAACGTTCGGGCTGGTCGCATGACCAATGTTCTTCGGACCTTTTGGCGGTACTTCCGCCCGGGTCGGAGGATCCAGCCGCTGATTTATTGTCGGCGGTATCGGTTTTATCTGCGTGGTACCAGGCGGGGATTCGAGCGCAGGTCATCGATGAGGTGCAAGAATGTGGTCAACCCCAGCCGGAGGAACGGCCATTTTGCACACCAGCAGCGGAGGTGATTTGGGAGCGGATTCGTTCGTTTCAATTTGCCTTGCCGGACCTTGAGAAACGTTGGTTGGTGCGTTGTTACCGAGCGGGGTATGTATTGTCGCCAAAAGTAATTGTGGAAGCACTTCAGTTTGGAGAGAGCAAAAAAAATGCTGCATTACAGCCACTAATTGCTTTAGTAGCCGGCAGTCTAGGTCGTTGGCTGGCAGGTTTTTGCCCAGAATGGGGGTATGTGTTGCCGGAGGTCCTGTCGGAGCGGTATCTATTGGGGAAGCCTGCGGAGCGGGTGGCAGCACTGACGGCGCTCCGCATTGTACAACCGAGTACAGCCCGAAGTTTGTTGGCGTCAACTTGGCCTCGTGAGAGCAATTCAGATCGCTTAAAGTTATTAGAGGCATTTGGGTCTAGGTCATTGACAGAGGACGAGCCTTTTTTAGTACAGCTTCTAGATGAATTAGACCGGCAGGGCATTGCGGAGGGTTCGGCAACCCGTCAGCTTAAGCAATTAATTACCCGGACGTTGTTAAAAAACCAAACTTCTGCCACTTGGTCTAGTTGGGTAGCGCAGTTAAGCCGGTATTGGAAAGGGAAGGTTGTTTTGCCGGATGCTCAAGACGAGTGTTTGCAGCAACAGTGGATGTCCTTCTATGGAATTACAGCAAAAGGAGAGGGGTCTGCTTTGATTATTCAATACTGGTCGGTCTTACTAAGTATGTTGCCCCCTTCTATCTGGGTAGCCGCCTTTGAGGAATCGCCGAAGTTAATCGTAAAAGCCTTGGAGGAAGGGCCGTACTTGGGCCATTTATCTAAAAATCAAGTGAACAATGCTCTAATTTCAGCTACCCGAACGTATAAAGACTCGATTTGGGCCGAGGCATTGATTGGTTCTGCGGGAGTGGAAGATGCCTTTGCTTTGTTTGAGTTATTGCCTGCAGAAAAAAGGGAAACGTATTTAATGGGTAACCGTTCTATTGTGGCTCGTATTACTTGGGACGCTCCGTCGCTGCAATTTGATTGGTCTCCAGAGTTCAGTAATTGGGTGTTGCGCAACTGGTATGAACGCCTTGTATTAGGTGATACCAAGACGAGCCAGGTATTGATGAATATGGCCATTTTCATGCACCCTACGGTTCGTCCCTCTACAATACCTGGGCCCTACGATCCTGTATATATAAGAGAAGAATGGCTGCAGAAGGTGGTAAGGCCCTTGGAGAAAATATTGGCGGTGAAAGCCTTGCTTTAAAAATTTTCTGATAGGTCCGAAAAGAAGAAAGCGGGCTACCCTTCCATTTGGTGGGTAGCCCGCTTCTGTGGTATCAAGTGCCCAGTGGCACTTCCATTATTTTACAATAACCAGCGTTTTACCAACGATGAACTTACCGTTAGATAGGTGCATCATATAGTTGCCAGGTACTAGTTGAGCAACGTTAATGGAGGTATTTTCCTGAAGGTTCAGTTGCTGTTCCAAGACTTGCTTTCCGGTTTGGTCAAACAAGATGATTCTTGCATCGCCGCGCAATTCAGGCTCGTTAATTTGAATATTGACAAATTGGCGAGCAGGGTTTGGAGCGATGGTAATAGCGTCAGACTTCAGCAGGTCGTAGGTGGCGGTTGGGTCGCCGAAAGCGAATTCACCTGTTGCAGAGTTAAGGGTAACGCGGTACGTACCACCTGTAATTGGAATATTTGGACCATCTTGAGTACCGATGCCAGCTGGCCAAACTGGAGCACCCCAGTTAACTGCCCAAGCATCTTCTGCCCGGAATTTTGCTTCTCCGGTAGCTAGGTCGATGGAGTTGATAAACCAGAACGACTCGTCGTTGCTGTCTTTGGTCATATCCACGTCTGTTTCCCAGTTTGCGTTTGGAGTGGCTGGTCCAATGAGACCTACGGTATTGTACAGAACAAGCAGTTCAAAGTTGTAATCGCCGGTAGTGGAGTTGAAGGTTACCACGTATTCACCGGCAGGAACCGGGATATTAGCGCCGTCGGGCAAAGCGGTACCAGAAGGGAAGTCACCGTTCCCCCAGTTAACACCCCAATCATTTTCTGCGCGGAATTTGGCTTCTCCTTCTGTTAGGACGATACGCAATTTCCAGAGAGATTTGTCGGTTGGGTCTTGAACCATGTCGGTGTCGTTATCCCAGCCACCTGGGGTAGCGCTACCGATAATACCGATGGTTTGGTAGGTAACGATGGGCAAAAAGCTGTACTCCAACGTTTGTGTATTAAAGGTGATTAGGTATTCACCAGAGTCTACAGGAATGTTATCGCCATTTGGAACGGCGATACCGGAAGGGAAATCTGTTCCACCCCAGTTAAGGGTCCAAGCGTCGTTGGCGCGGAATTTTGCACTGCCGTCTTTCAACTGAACACCGTTCTTTTTCCAGAGGTTCGGGTTGGAAGGATCTTTGGAGAGATCTGTATCTTCTGCCCAGCCACCTGCGGTGGCATCACCGATAATACCAATGGTGTTGAATTCCACCTTTTCTTCAAAGTTGTACGCACCGGTTGCTTTGTTAAACGTGATCACGTACTTACTGGCAGCTGGGATTTGAATGTCTGCTCCACCTTGTGTGCCGGTACCGGAAGGGAAGTCTGTTCCACCCCAGTTAACGTCCCAAGAGTCATTAGCGCGGAATTTACAAGCTCCTTGCAACAAGTTAAGCGTAATGGAGTACTGATCTGGATTGCTTGGGTCTTGTGCCATATTGGTGTCGAAGTCCCAGCCACCAAAGGTAGCAGAGCCTAGGATACCAATATCAGAAGTGATTTGGAAGGAATAGGCACCCGTTGCGGAGTTGAAGGTGATGGTATACTCACCGGCGGTTGGAACTGCGATGTCAGGACCACCTTGGGTACCTGTACCGAATGGGAACGCAGAATCACCCCAGTTGATATCCCATGCATTGTCTTGGCGGAATTTACAGGCGCCCTCATTTAGATTGGCCACGAGGGTCCATTTGGTAGGGTCTGCTGCATCCTGTGTCATGTCCACATCAGCATCCCAGTTACCCAGGGGAGATGCAGTTCCGATCAAGCCGATAGATTGGCTGAAGGCGGAAAGCACGAGGCTAGTAAAGAGCGAAGAAAAAAGTAAACGTAACTTCATTTTAGGTTGAATTTTAAGAAAACTACTTACTTAGTGTAAAATTGAGACAAAGTTAAACTGTTTTTAAATTTTGCAATAACTTTGTGAGGAAAAGTTACAATTGGCGGGCAGTATAATGCCCATTTTTTGTTTGGTTTTCAAAATTACGAATGGATTACACGGGAGTTGTTCTGTTTGTAATGGATGATTCATAAACCTTATTTGTTTTTTTCAAGCCAATCTAATAGTATGAAGTTTAATTACAAATGTACCACTCGGACCCTTTTGCTGGCCTTGTTGTCAGTGGGTTCGTTCTGGCTTGCGGAGGCGCAACGCACCATTTCTGGTGTGGTGCGTGATGCAGAGTCGGGCGAGGCTCTTATTGGAGCTACCATTGTTGAGAAAGGAGTAGCCGGCAATGGCGCTGTTTCCAACATAGACGGGGCTTTTTCACTGAAAGTAGCTGCGGATGCCAGCACCCTTTTGGTTAGCTACACCGGTTACACGAGTGTTGAACAAGATATCCGAGGGATCAACTCGGTGGAGGTATACCTAGCTCCCGGAGCTTTGATCGGCGAGGTGTTGGTCATTGGATATGGTACGGTGAAGCGGGAAGATGCCACTGGCTTAGTCCAATCTGTTACCACTGAAAAATTTAACCGCGGAGCCATTACGGGGCCTCAGGAATTACTAGCCGGTAAAGTGGCCGGAGTAGTCATCACTACCGATGGGGCGCCTGGAGCAGGATCTAAAATCCGTATTCGTGGAGAGTCCTCCTTATCCGCCTCGAACGATCCATTGATTGTAGTAGATGGGGTGCCACTCGATAATGGAGGCGTGTCTGGCAGTAGAAACGCCTTGAACATTATCAATCCAAACGATATTGAGTCGTTTACAGTCCTAAAAGACGCGTCTGCTGCGGCCATTTACGGTAATCGCGCATCAGGTGGTGTCATCATTATCACCACAAAGAAGGGTAAATTAGGTAAAAAAGTACAGTTGGGTTATAACAGCAACGTTTCTTGGGGGCAAACCGCCAATCGCGTGGATGTGTTGAACGCAGATGAGTTCCGGTCGGTCATCACGGAACGTTATACCAATCCCGATACTACCAAACCCGTCCACCCTTCTCTAGAATTGCTGGGAAATGCGAATACCGATTGGCAAAATGAAATTTACCAAACGGCTTTTGGACAAGACCATAACCTTAACGTTTCAGGAGGTATAGGTGTCGTTCCTTACCGCGTATCGCTTGGTTTTACCGGAAAAGAGGGCTTATTAAAAACCGACTACTTCAACCGCTACAGTGGCGCGCTCAACCTTAACCCTGGCTTTTTGAAAAACCGCTTGCAAGTAAATGCTTCCGTGAAAGGTATGGTTTCCAAAAACCATTTTGCTGATCGCGGCGCTATTGGAAGCGCTTTAAGTTTTGATCCAACCAAACCTGTTCGCGATACCGCTGCTGCACGGTATGGGGGATACACCACTTGGACCATCCCAAACGGAAATCCAAACGGATTGGCCCCCGCTAATCCAGTTGCTCTCTTGGAACTGCGTGACGATAACTCAACCGTTACACAGGTGATTTCTAGTCTTTCGTTAGACTATCGGTTTCAAGCTATCCCGCAGCTTAGGGCCAACCTTAACCTTGCAAATGATTATGCCCGCGGGGAAGGAACGGTGGTCGTTCCCAACTTTGCATCCTTTGCCTTTGATGCCATTAATGGTGGTGGAGTTAATAACCAGTACGAGCAAACAAAGCGCAATTCTTTGCTAGAAACGTATTTGAACTACAAAAACAATTTTGGCAACCACGGCTTGGATGTGATGGCAGGCTACAGCTGGCAACACTTTTACGTAGATAATTATTTTAAAAATACAGACACAGCAGGGACGCCAGCAGAAACCACGGAAGGCCGAGACCCAGCAGAGCTATTCTTGGTGTCGTTGTTTGGTCGTGTGAACTACGACTACAATGGCAAGTATTTCCTGACAGGTACGCTTCGTAGAGATGGCACCTCGCGCTTTGATCCCGAATACCGTTGGGGTATTTTCCCTGCAGCCGCCTTCGCTGCCAAACTGATCGATCGCGATACCCGCTACTTCCATCAGTTGAAAGCGCGTCTGGGCTGGGGTATTACTGGACAGCAGGATATTGGCGATTATTACTCGTATTTGGCTCGGTACCAAATCGGTCAGCCCAACGCCCAATATCAATTTGGCGATACCTTCATTCCAACTATTCGTCCAAATGGGTATGTGGCGGATATCAAATGGGAAGAAACAACCACCTACAACATTGGAGCTGACTTTAGTATTGTGAAAGATCGTATTTCTGGAACCCTAGATGTGTACCAGCGTAATACGCGCGATTTATTGAACTTTATCCCTTTCCCTGCCCTCTCTAATCTGACCAATTTTGGAACGGACAATATTGGCAGCATGCGCACGCGCGGAGCGGAGTTAAGTTTGAACTTAACCCCTATCCAAACGAGCAAGGTGACTTGGGACCTGAGCACGAACCTCGCCTATAACATTTCTGAAATCACGAAGCTAACCACTAGTACCGACTCCAATTACGTAGGGGTACTTACTGGAGGAATTGCCGGAGGTGTTGGATCTACCATCCAAATTCATAGCGTAGGCTTTATTCCAAGCTCTTTCTACGTGTTTGAGCAATTATATGATGAAAACGGCAAGTTATTAGAAGGACAATATGCCGATCGCAATGAAGATGGTGTGGTCAATGAACAGGATAAATACCGTTACCGCAACCCTGCGCCCTTCTACACGCTAGGCCTCACGAATAGCTTGTCTATTGGTGACTTTTCATTCTCATTTGCAGGTCGCGCCAATCTCGGACAATACGTCTATAACAACGTTAAAACGGACATGGGTTACCTGAACCGTTTGTATAATTCTACTCGTTACCTTAACAACGTGCACCAATCTGCTGTGGATTTGCAGGTGGTTGACCAAGCGAAGTTGACCTTCAGCGATCATTTTGTAACCAAGGCTAATTTCTTCCGTTTAGACCACGTGACAGTGGCGTATAACTTCCAAAAGCTACTTGGTAAATACCTGAATGTCTATGCCACCGTACAAAACCCACTTGTGGTAACCAAGTACGACGGATTAGATCCGGAAATTGGAAATGGTATTGACAATAACATTTACCCCCGCCCCCGCACCTATCTGCTGGGCCTCAATTTTAACCTTTAATTCAATCGAGTAAGCGATATGATTCAGAAGATAAAAATTATGGTAGCCTGCTCCCTGCTTTTCGGAGCTGTAGGCTGTTTTAAAGACCTCAATACGGTCCCACTCGATCCAGATGTACTTACTGCTGCCTCTGTTTACCAAGATCCAGCGGCCTACAAGCAAGTTCTCGCCAAACTATACGCTGGATATGCGGTGTCTGGACAGCAAGGACCTGCCGGCCAGGCGGATATTTCTGGCATTGATGAGGGCTTTGGTCAATACCTTCGCGGCTATTGGTACCACCAGGAGTTGCCTACAGATGAGGCGGTGATTGGATGGAACGACCAAACCATTAAGGATTTTCACGGACAAACATGGACCTCCTCTGATGGGTTTATTTATGCTTTTTACAGCCGCGTTTTTTACCAGATTGCACTTGCCAATGAGTTTCTTCGCGAAACTACAGATGAAAAACTCGATGCCAGGGGTACAGACGCTAGTTTGAGGGCCGAAATTAAACGGTACCGCGCAGAGGCTCGTTTCTTAAGAGCTTTGAGTTACTGGCATGGTTTGGACCTATTTAGAAATACGCCATTTGCAACGGACGAAGATGTGGTGGGGAGTTCCTTGCCGCAGCAGACGAGTGCCGCCTCTCTTTTTGCCTTTATCGAGTCGGAGCTTAAGGCAATTGAAGGCGACCTTGCAGATCCACGCAGCAATGAATACGGCCGGGCCGACCGCGCCGCTGCTTGGATGGTACTCGCTAAATTATACCTGAATGCTG
>Ga0208787_1000443_pt1 | contig 19808 bp, 1 predicted proteins | sample Wag4_2014_7_11_FD_187362 | JGI IMG/M metagenome (GOLD analysis project Ga0208787, IMG submission 187362) | Fresh water microbial communities from Ohio, USA - Utica-2 Time Series HT 2014_7_11 (SPAdes) (version 2) | ecosystem: Environmental > Aquatic > Freshwater > Water tank | place: USA: Ohio... | reverse complement strand
GGCGGCAGGTTGGAACGGATTAGGCGTTTTGGAAGAAAGTGTTCGTTTGGATTATGAAAAAGCGAAAACCTACCATCAGAGGGCGCTTCGGATACGCAGAACTACTGGAAATAACATCGCCATTGCCTCCTCTTTGAACAACCTAGCGTTGTTACAGGAAGATTTAGGCCACCGTGACAGTGCGATTGTGGCTTATCGGGAGGTAATTCTGTTGCTTTCAGCGGTTAATGCGGAAGGTCAATTGGCCAAGGCTAGGTACAATCTAGCGGGTTTGTACGAGGCCAATGGCAACTATAAAGAGGCAAAAGAGCTATTAATTCCTGCCCAGTTGTATTTTGAACAGACTAGAGATGAGGAGCGGTTGGCTTCTTCGTACAACCTGCTTGGGCACATCAACTTTGAGTTAGAATTGTGGACGCAGGCCTTGCAAGCTTATGATCGTGCAAATGCCTTGTACCTCCAACTGGGGGACACTTCGGGTATGGCAGGGGCTCGCCTTAATTTAGGAAACGCGTTGGATGATTTTGGGAATAAGCTCCGTAGTCAGGATTCTATCCGAATGAGTATTGTCCAGTATGCATCTGCGCTGCAATTATTTGCACAAACGGGCGATTCATTGGGAATTGCTCGTGTACTAAACAGCTGGGCAACTACCAATAAACACCTCTTACAATACGAAGAAGGCTTGGCGCGGGCTGCTCAAGCCTATGGAATCGTGTCTCGATTAGAAGATAAACGAGGGATGATGGAGGTGATCAATACGCAGGGTGACCTGTATTACAGTATTAAGGACTACCAACGTGCATTGGAGTTGACAAGGCAATACGAAGCGATTGCGGTGGAGATTAAAGATGATAAGTTCATCCAAAAGGCATTGAAAGACTATTCTAAGTTGTATGAGGCGTTAGGGGAGTATGAGTTGGCTTTAAAGTATCAAAAGGCGTACAACGAGATGCGCTACCAGCGCTTGGATGAGACCCGGGCGAGAGAGCACAATATGTTGGATGGGTTTTATACAGATATGACTCGCAAGGCGGCCTTAGACCAGACCCGTATAGAGGTGCAAACGGCCAAGGCTACCCGCAATGCCCTTTTTGGGGGGGCGGCAGCTTTGGCGTTGATGGTGGCGTTGTTTTATAATCGAGCGCGATTGAGGGCAAAGGCCAACAGGGATTTAGCGGCAAAAAACGAACTGATTGAGCGCGAACGGGCACGAGCGGACGCCCTTCTTATGAATATTTTACCAGCATCGACAGCGGAGGAGTTAAAAGAGCATAACAGCGTTCGCCCTGTTCGGTATGAGTCAGCAACGGTTTTATTTACTGATTTTAAAGGATTTACCAAGATAGCGGAGTTGGTGACACCGGAGGAGTTGGTGCGGGAGCTGGATGATTGCTTCAGGATGTTTGATGAGATTGTACAACGGCACGGGTTGGAAAAAATTAAGACGATTGGAGATGCGTACATGTGTGCGGGCGGCCTTCCTCAGCCCAATACTACCCATGCGTTGGATGCAGTAAAGGCGGGGATAGAGATGGTGCGGGGTCTGCACCGAATGATGGAGCAAAAGGCGGCGGAAGGGAAGCCTGTTTTTCAGATGCGGGTTGGGATTCATACAGGGCCAGTGGTAGCAGGCGTTGTAGGTAGCCACAAGTTTGCCTATGATATTTGGGGTGACACGGTAAATACGGCCGCTCGCATGGAGCAGGGTTCAGAACCGGGGAGAGTTAACATTTCTGGTGCTACGTACGAACTGGTAAAAGAGGTCTTCCCATGTATGTATCGTGGGGCTTTGGAGGCTAAAAATAAGGGGGCGATCGAGATGTACTTTGTTGAATTTGATTTGGAGGATTACCAGTAAAAGAGTTATTTGATGGGCGCAACGAAACAACTACGGGGGGACAGGTCTGCTATTTTCTAATCCATAAAACGAATGGAGACCTTCCTGTTTTTTTACTGGTCATAGCATTTGGTCAAATAGTTGGGTTCAAAAGGTAGTTTAGAAAAATATTATTCTACTTTTGCATAGTTGAATTTAATCCGTGTAAACTTTCTTTCTCCCTTTTGGCAGCTGGTCAAATTTGTTAGCCTTATAATCTGTTACGCCCTCCTTTTGTATGTTGCTTGCCGATTTGAAGCTGGCATTTTGTAAGGTGAATTACCTATTAATAGTTAATCCAAGCCTTCCTTTTTTAATCTCAATTATTTACGATCTACCCTAATTATGTTCGAATTTTGTTGGGAGGGATAGTAGAAGGGTAGTATCGTTTCGGTGTTTGTGTTGCACCATTGTTTATCTAATTTGTTGTATTGAGCCACTTTATGAAATTATCTCTAATTACTGTTTTAATCTTTGTTTTTTCCCCTCTCCTTGGGCTACGGGCTCAATCTTTGGAGCAAGTTCAACAAGAATTTACTGCGCAAACGCGTCAGCTCGCGCAGTCGGCAGATAGTTTATTTCCTGTTTGGGAGCAGCGGCTTAGTCAGTTAATGTCACAAGAGGAATGGAGGGATAGTATTGCTGCGTTAACGATTGATATGGCAACCAAGACGGTTGCTGCTGGGGACCCATCCTTGGGGATTCGGATGTTGCAATCCTTTCAATGGCAGCATTATTCCCAACTTAAAGAGGAGAATAAATTGAGCTTGTACTTCTCCTTATCCCATGCGTATAGCGAGTTACAGGAGTTAGATTCGATGCGGCATTATCTGGTATTGGCGGAGGAGCAAATGCCCAATTCCCCAAATCCAAAGTATGATTACGTTTTTCTTTCATATTTGAAAGGCTTTTTGGCTGCGTCGAGCAATAACAATCTTGAAGCCTTGGATTACTATACGAAAGTTATGCCCACTGTAGAGGCGGAACACTTCGACCAAATAGGAATAGCCATAAAGGTATCGATGATTGGAGTGTACATGCGCATCAGGCAGTATGAGAAGGGCATTGCGCTTGGAAATAAGGAACTGAAAGCCCATGGGTCCAACTTTAGCGATGTGGACGAATATACTATCAAAATAAATATGGGTATTGCCTATTATAACGTTGGCAAGATCGACAGTGCAATTTTAATTTACAGAGACGTTTTAGCAACTACGCAGAGACTGGGAGATAAGATTAATGAGGCTCGGTTATTAACTAACCTAGGTAATGCATTAAGGGCGAATAAAGCATTTACGGAAGCAATCTCAGCGATAGACAATGCCCTTCAAATTTGTCGAGACTATAACCTGGAGATTGGAATATTGATCAACTTGATCAACAAGGCAGAATTATTCTACGATATGAGGCGATATCCCGAGGCACTGGAGTTGCTAAAAGAGGCGGAACGTATTTTGAGTAATTATAAGGCTGAAGTGCTTCAAACGGATCTAAATAGGGTAGCTGCATTGATTTACGGTGGTTTGGGTGACTATCAAACGGCTTTTCGTTATCAGAAAGCCTATTCAGAGGCCACGGAGGAGATGTATCAAAAGCAGCAAGAATTGTTGATCTTGGATTGGGAGGCTAATCTGGAGCGGGAGAAACAGGAGCAAGAGATTGAGGCACTCCAAGCAGAGGTTGAGAATGCGAGGAGAAGACAGTTGTTTTTGTACACGCTGGGGTTAATGGCCCTTATTTCGGTAGTTCTTGGGTATCGATTATTAGTTAATAAGCACGCCAAGGACCGGTTGCAGGCGAAGCTAAACCGGGAGGAGAGTGTAAACTTGCGGTTGCAGTTGGAAATGAAAGAGAAAGAGCTGGCAAGTCAAAGTATACACTTGCAATCAATCAAGGCCTTTTCAGACACTATGACCACCAAATTAAAGCAGTTCAAAAAAGGGTTGCCGGATCGATCAGAGGAGGAGTTGTCTAAGTTGGTCTCGGAGTTTGAGCATCGGTTTCCGGAGGCCCTGTGGGAGGATTTTCAGATGCGTTTTGAGAAAATCAATGATTCATTCTACCAAAAGTTGATGGAGAAATGTCCCGACTTAACGCCTGTTGAAATAAAGTTGGCTGGATTGTTACGGTTGAATTTGAGCACGAAGGAAATTTCTGACCTCACGAATCGGTCCATTGGAACCATTGCCAATACACGGAGTACGTTACGGAAAAAGCTGCAATTAGAGAATGATGATAACTTGGTAAGTTATTTGATTTCCTTATAGAAAAAACCCGCTTATAGTGTGCACTTGTTGAAGCCCCTTGGTCCTCCGATCAAGGGGCTTTTTGTTGGTGTACGGATTTTGTAGGTGCTTTCGGGCCTATTTCTTGACAACGGCATTTTGAGTTAAAATTAGCTTTAAATGATAAAAAAATCAGGCACCGTGAAGTTTTCATGAGTAGGGTAAAACGCTGGTGTGAGGTTATCATGAATGCCTTGCAGAGCTGGTGTGAGGTTATCGTGAAGTGCTTTACTAAAGTAAGGGTGGAGGGCAAAGGTACCTTTGCTCGTTGGCTAATGAAGTAGAGACCTACTTCGTAGCTCCTTCTTTTTAATTCCATTTTCACATTTTATGAAAAGCTATTTTCACCAATCGGTCGTCTTTGTTTGTTCTATCATCCATCCGCTGAAAAGTACCTTCGGGGTCTATCTTTTCGTTTTGGCAGGATCCGCTCTACAGGCGCAGAATTTGGTTATTCAAAGTACAGGCGACGCTGGCCCTACTTCGGGAACTAACTGGAGTTTATCGGGTGGTACACTTACGGTAACAGGCAGTGCTTCGATTCGGGCGTCGGTCATCGAGAGCGCACTTGCTTCGGCGCCGCTTACTATTGTTGGCAATAACTCCAATTTTGAAATTACGGTGAACCAAGCCATCACGGTAACTACTGGAGGACATAGCCTGGTGATGGGTGGAAGTAACAATGTGGGAGGAATGGTTTTTAACAATCCGATCAATGTAAATGGTGCTTTTTCAATAAATGGCGGTAACGTCACTATCAATAGCAATCTAGTGCTTACCGCAGCCCAATCGACGCTGCTCGTTAAGGCTACCGAGCAGATCGTCGTGTCCTCTGGAGCGAGCGGATCCGCCTACAGAACCTTACAGACCAATAATGGCAATATTGTGTTATGGGCAAATGCTGCCGGAGGAACGACCGGGGGTATTGAAATTCAAGACTGGGTGACGCTCAATTCGGCTAATGGGGCTACCAATCAGGCGACTGGGGGCGGAAAGGTATGGTTAGCTGGCGGAACTGCCGTCAATGCGGATGGGTTACCCACCGGACCAGCGCTTGCGAATGGGATTACCAAGAATGGGGTGGTTATAGGTTCTTTTGGGGGTGGCGCCACTACCTCAACCATCTACTCTGGAGGTGGGGACGTTGTTATTAATGGGGAGTCCAATCAAAGATGGGGAGTGGTTCTTAGTCGTACGAGTATTGTCAATGCGGGTAATGGAACTATTTCCATGACGGGTGTTTCCAAGACAAGCTCCGGGAATCATGGTCTCGAATTAGGAGCCTTCCTTGGAATGGCCAGCTTGGTTGCTGGAGGTGGGGATGCCACTACGGCGGCCATTACCTTGAATGGTACCACGGAGCGAACGGGTGGTTATAAAGGTGTTTTATCCATAGGTGGCTCTTTATCAGCGACGGGTGCTGGGGGCATTCGCATTATTTCAAGCGTGCCAGCCGCTGCCGGTGACTATTCCACTGCACTAATCCTTGACCTTCTTGCTGCCAGCGGGGATATTTTCGTTAGCGCAGAAGGCGGTACTGGTATCCTTATCAAAGGTACTGTCGGGAAAAAAGCAGGTACGCTGGTGACTGCGAGTAGTAGTAACATCACACTTAGATCAAATGGGCTTTCACTTGATGCTGTCAGTGTAATTGACGCTACTGGTACCCTTGTGGCGGAGCCCTTTTCTACCAGTTTTACCAGTGCCGTTACTTGGCCTGGAACGGGTGTTACCGTATCCGGATTGTCTGGACTGCGGGTAGGAAAGTCTGGAAATACAGGGAATATTACCTTTAATGTTGCGCAATCCATTGCCGGTCCTATATCGGTATATGGTGGTAACATTTCTTTAGATCAACTCCTTGAATCAACCTCTGGCGCTGAAGGCATTACTATTAATGGTTCTAATGTATCTATTATTGGCAATTTGCAGTCTGAGGGCCAATTGTTCGTACGCTCCACGGGGTACATTAATCAGGGAAGTTCAAGTACCAGCCAGACCAATGGTGGGAATATCGTGTATTGGGCTGGGGCTTCTGATGCAGAAGTTCGTACTGGGCAGCTACTCACCAACGGAGGACATGTATGGATTGGAGGTGACTATGAAACGACTGGTACAAAGACTTGGCATGGAATGACTGTGGGTGGTGGGTACGTCTACCATATCACGCTTGCTGGGGTGGCTTTGCGCAACAATATAGATACTCGATTGAGTGCTGATCCAACCGTGGGAGGTGATGTGTATATCGCTGGCCACAGCGGTGCAAGTACGGTAGGCGATATTCACGCAGAGTCCGCAGAGCGGAATATTTTTACAGGCGATGGCGCTATTTCCTTGCACCCTCGCAATGAAAAACTCATTTTCCCAGCGTATAGTTTTAATATGGTATTGCAGACCACAGGTCGTGTTTCAATCAGCCCTATAAGTGGTCGTGCCTTCTCTGGACTTAGCACCCTTACGTATAGCGGGTCGATGAGTGGCACTACGTTTATTGGAAGCAGTGCTTTGGAGGGAGTTGCGATTAATAATTTTGCAAGTCTGACAGGATGGGAGCTAGGGACGTATGGTGGGACTGGTGTATCAGGTGACTCACCGTATGTGAATGCCAATACAAAGAATATGACCTTGAATGCTGCGTTCACCGTGGCGGGTCCCGTATCGGTGTATGGTGGCGATGTCACCATCAATAACAACCTGGTGCTTACCGCAGCCCAATCGACACTGCTCGTTAAGGCTACCGGTCGGATCGTCGTATCCTCTGGAGCGAGTGGATCCGCCTATAGAACCTTACAGACCAATAATGGCAATATTGTGTTATGGGCAAATGCTGCCGGAGGAACGACCGGGGGTATTGAAATTCAAGATTGGGTGACGCTCAATTCGGCTAATGGGGCTACCAATCAGGCCACTGGGGGTGGAAAGGTATGGTTAGGTGGCGGGACTGCCGCCAATGCGGATGGGTTACCCACCGGACCAGCGCTTGCGAATGGGACAAGTAAGAGCGGGATAATGATAGGTTTTGAAGGGGTTAGCGCCACTACCTCAACCATCTACTCTGGAGGCGGGGAAGTTGTGATGAATGGGGAGTCCAATCAAAGATGGGGAGTGATTCTTAGTCGTACGAGTATTGTCAATGCGGGTAATGGAACTATTTCCATGACGGGTGTTTCCAAGACAAGCTCTGGGGGGCATGGTCTCGAATTAGGGGCTTACAATGGATCAGCCAGTTTGGTTGCTGGTGGTGGGGATGCCACTACGGCGGCCATTACATTGAATGGTACCACGGAGCGAACGGGTGACTATAGAGGTGTGTTGTCTATTGGTGGATCTTTATCAGCAACGGGTGCAGGTGGGATTCGCATTATTTCTACTGTACCGTCGGCGGCTACTACCTATTCTTCAAGTCTAACCCTTGACCTTCTTGCTGCCAGTGGAGATATTTTCTTTAGTGCAGAAGGCGGTACTGGTCTCATTTACTCTGGTACTATTGGGAAAAAAGCAGGTACGCTGGTGACGGCCAGTAGCAGTAACATCACGCTTAGAGCAAATACGATTACACTCAATTCCGGCAGTGTAATTGACGCTACTGGTACCCTTGTGGCGGAGCCCTTTTCTACCAGTTTTACCAGCGCCGTTACTTGGCCTGGAACGGGTGTTACCGTATCCGGATTGTCTGGACTGCGGGTAGGGAAATCTGGGAACACAGGGAATATTACCTTTAATGTTGCGCAATCCATTGCAGGTCCTATTTCTATTTTTGGAGGGATGGTGGCTATTAATCAAAACTTGACTGGTACACTTAGTCAAGCAGCTATCTTGTTACAAGCAACAGGAGGAATCAGTCTGGCAAGTAGTAGTACTATACAGAGCAATGGTGGGAATATTACATTTAACGCTAACTCGGCGGGTGTCGCTGTAACGAGTGGCAATGGAATTATTCTTGGTACGGGTAGTAGCGTCTTATCTCAGGGAGGAGATATCACCCTCGGAGGAGGTGTGGATGGTAGCCAAGGAACGGGTCTTTATGCGGCCACCAATGTAACGAATGGATCTCCTGCTATTCTAATAAATAACAGCACGATTACTGCTGCAGGTGGCGATATTAAAATTTACGGAAAAAATACGTCCAACTTTGATGATGGAATTCGGTTACAAGCTACTATATCTTCCACAGGTTCGGGAACCATATCCATTTACGGAGAATCGTACGGAGGTAATAATGGGACGCAGTTTTTTGGCGGGGTTACTTTTGCGAACGCAGCGTCTAGGATCGAAACCGAGGATGGGGCGATTATTCTCTCCGGTAAACTAACGAATACATCAAATAACACCACCTATGGATTAAATTTTTACAGACAAAACGCATCAGTTGTTGGTACCAATCACATCCAGATCCTCTCCAAAACGGGAGATATTCAGGTTATTGGTGATCGGGGTACCACTAGTGCTGGAGGGATTGGAAGTAGTAGTTGGGGGGATATTTATATTGGTTCCCCATTGGGTGGAGCTTGGACGGCGACTGGAGCTGTTACCCTAACCTATTCAAGTTCTGTGTTGGCGGGGTTTACGGGTACAAAAGTTAAAACAACCGGAGCTGTCACCTACGAGCCGGTTTCAACCAGTTTTGCTAGTGCATTGACTTTCCCAGCAAACGCCAACCATATATTGGCTGAAAGTGCTTCCAGTCTCACTATTGGAAAATCTGGAAATACATCTTCGATTACTATTGGATCTGCTCAAACGGTTGCAGGTCCTATTTCTATCTTTGGAGGGACGGTAGCCTTGAATGCAGCGGTCACTGCCACCAACTCCAATTTAAGTATTGCCGCTTCCACCTCCGCGACCCAGACGGCAGCGATTACGGCTAGCGGTTTGTCCTTGTCTGGGGCGGGAACGTTTACATTAACCAATACAAGCAATAATGTGGCTACTTTGGCAGCAGGTTCGACGAGCAGTCGCCTGGGCTCCTTAAGTTATGTTGATGCCAGCGGCGGACTTACTATTGGGACTATCGGTAGTAACAGTGGCGTTCATACCAATTCGGGTGTGATCTTGGTAGAAACCTTGACAGGCGATATTAATTTGAATGAATCGGTTTCGACAAATAATACATCTACTACAGCCCTTACGATTAATGCTGGGAAAAGCGCATTGGTTAATGCCCCTACCGGTGGAGACATCAAAGTAAACGGTACTCCCACTGTGACTATGGGTTCAGGGGGCATTGGTAGGCTCTTTAGTGGTTTGGATGCCAATAGCACTGGGCTGACCACGCTAGTAGGAGGAGCGGCCAATGTGCGCAGCAATTACGATGAGACAAGCTCGATTTTACCTGCCTTAACAACCAATACGGTGCACGCAATTTACCGCACCAGCTATGGTACAGGCGACTTGACCATTGTAAGCTCAGGAGGGGATGCGATCAACAGCACCTGGGTATTTAACAACGGGGTTATTTCAACGATAACGACTCCTGTCAATATTAACGCATCTGTTGTGCAAGATTACCTTGCTAGTGGCGATTTGACAATTGATGGAGCGAGCGTGACGATTAATGGGGCTATTTCGAGCACCTCGGCCAATGCGCTTACCATTAATTCTAGAGGGGCTGGTAAAGTCTTCACGGTAAACGCAGCGGTATCGCTTGGGGGTGCTGCTACCTTTAGTAGCGTCGTGTTTAATTTAGGAAATGGAATTATCATTTCTACCAGTACCGCATCGACGATTACGATTAACTCGGACGGTAATTTTGGCACGGTTGGTTCCACTCGGCGCACCATCAGTAGCGCAGGCGGAGATATTATCATCCATGCGGATAAAGATGCCAATGGAACGGGTACGCTGGATCTCGATTATTTAACATTAAATCCTGGATCAGGGAATACGATTATTCGTGGAGAATTATTTGGTTTTGTAACAACTAATAATACTGACAAACCCTATCTGAATGGTACGGGCGGTTTTACTTTGGAACCGAGTGATGCTTCATTTGGCCAAGAGTTACTAACCAGCTGGTTTGTATTTGATCAGGATAATAATGGCATGAGTGCCGTAACGCTTGGAAAAACCGGGAACACATCCACTATTACCCATGCCTCCGCCATAACTGTTACAGGTCCCATCTCTATTTTTGGAGGGACGGTAGCCTTGAATGCAGCGGTTACTGCCACTAACTCCAATGTAAGCATAGCAGCCTCCACCTCCGTGACGCAGTCGGCAGCCATTACGGCTAGCGGTTTGTCCTTGTCTGGGGCGGGAACGTTTACCTTAACCAATACAAGCAATAATGTAGCTACTTTGGCAGCAGGTTCGACGAGCAGTCGCCTGGGTTCCTTAAGTTTTACAGACGTTAGTGGCGGACTTACTATTGGGACCATAGGTAGTAACAGTGGCGTTCATACCAATTCTGGTGTGATCTTGGTAGAAACCTTGACAGGCGATATTAATTTGAACGAATCGGTTTCGACAAATAATACTTCTACTACGGCTCTCACGATTAATGCTGGGAAAAGCGCAGCGATTAATGCCCCTACCGGTGGAGACATCAAAGTAAACGGTACTCCCACGGTGACAGTGGGTTCAGGGGGAATTGGCAGGCTCTTTAGTGGTTTGGATGGAAATAGCACTGGGCTGGCCACGCTAGTAGGAGGAGCGGCTAATGTGCGCAGTAACTATGATGAAACCAGTTCTTCCTTTACTCCCGCGCTTACAACCAACACGGTGCACGCGATTTACCGCACCAGTTTAGGTACGGGTGACTTGACCATTGTAAGCTCAGGAGGGGATGCGATCAACAGCACCTGGGTATTTAACAATGGTGTTATTTCAACAATAGCGTCTCCTGTCAATATTAATGCTTCCGTTGTGCAGGATTACCTTGCGAGTGGTGAATTGACAATTGATGGAGCGAGCGTGACGATCAATGGGGCAATTTCGAGCACATCGGCCAACGCGCTTACTATTAATTCCAGGGGAACTGGTAAAGTCTTCACGGTAAACGCAGCGGTATCGCTTGGGGGCGCTGTTACCTTTAGTAGTGCTGCGTTTAATTTGGGAAGTGGAATTAACATTTCTACCAGCACAGCATCACCGATAACGATTAATTCGGACGACTATTTTAGCACGGTTGAAACCACGCGGCGCACCATCAGTAGCGAGGGTGGAGATATTGTCATCCATGCGGATAAAGATGCCAATGGAACTGGTAGGGTGGAACTAGATTTCTTAACATTAAATCCTGGATCAGGGAATATAATTATTCGTGGAGATTATTTTGAATTTAATACAACGAGTGTTTCCACAAGACCTCATTTGAATGGTACAGGTAGTATTACTATAGAACCGAGTGCTCCTTCTTTTAGATATACGGTTTATACCAGCTGGTTTGAATTTGACCAAGATAACAATGGGATCAGTGCCTTAACGATTGGAAAAGTGGGTAATACTTCCAATATTGAACAAAACACGAATATTACGGTAGCGGGGCCTGTCAGCTATTATGCAAACTATATTTATATAAACGGCAATTTGACCAGTTCCGCTAACGGGGATATTTTATTCAGAGGGCTTTGGCATGAGAACTCAGTTGGTGTTGCCTCAGGTAAAATCATCAATAAGTCGGGGGGAACGGGTACCCTTACTCTTCAAGGGAATGGGCGCGTTGACAGTGGTGGTACGATCACTACCAGCGGCGATGGGGTACTGAATGTTGTCTTTTGGTCGGATTTTGACAACACGGCCAATGGAGGTGGGTCAACGTTTGGCGGCAGCATTTCCACAAATGGGGGGCACGTATGGTTGGGGGGCTCCAGTACTGCAGGAGGGAGCTATACCTGGAACGGGCTCACGGTGGGGGATGGACCTTCAATCCCTGGCAGCAATGCCAATCCAATGGACTTTTTCGGATCTATTACCACCAATGGGGGCGATGTATTGGCTTGGGCCGGTGAAGCAATTGTTAGTAATGGCAACGGAAGTGTCAATACGGGTTCTGGAGATGTGATTTTTATCGCCAATTACACCTATGGATTCATCCCCATTACCAGTACGGGCAAAGTGACGTTTGTTCCGAGTACTAGTGGATATCCTACTAACTTTACTTGGAGTGGGACCCTTGCTTCCGGCCATTTTTCTTTGAACGGAACCTACTCTGGGGTTCGTATTAACAATATAGTCAATGTGGGGGGCTTAACGATTGGTTATTACGATGGACTAACCCTCTCTGGCAATGTAGTGCCACGAACCAATAACACCCCGATCATCGTTAATAACGACATGGGTATAGCGGGGCCAATTGCCTTGTATGCTCCTACTATTACCACAGCAGCGAATCTCAGCTCTTCCAATACGGATGGTGCCATTTATTTGAATGGAGCTGTAGTATTGAATACACCTGATCAAAGTTACTCGGCCGGAAGTGGTGGCATTCAATTCCTAAGTACTTTGAACAGCAATGCTGCGGCTACGCGCCGGGCGCTATCATTGACATCGACGAATGGAACGGTAGCATTCGGTGGCTCCATTGGAGCAACTGCTCCACTAGAAAGTTTTGGAGTCACCGCTAATACCCTTACCATGCCTGCTTCCAGTAGTATCACAGTTGGGGAAGATTTAGTATTGAATGTAGACCTAGAGGGGGCAGGAAACGTAAGCTTGTACTCCGGAGACGACCAGTTTTTCAATGGGGATATTACTAGCCAGGGAACCTTGACAGTAGAAACGGGTCTGATTCCCGGCATTGCTACACCGACGGCCTTGGATAAGCAGGGAGCCAAGGTGTATGCTAAAGGTGATATCACTTCTAATGGTGCAGTGAGCATTACTTCCCCAGAGGTGATTTTTGATGCTACAGACGACCAAACTTTGACCACCAATGGGGGTGATTTGTCTATTACTGGAGATGTACGTGTTGGGACCCGTGCAGGGGGTACTGCGGATGATTTGAATGTAGTGACCGATGGTGGTGCAGTTACTATTACGGGGAAAGTAAACAGTGCAGGGGAGGAGGTGCTGCAGACAAGTATTCCTACCATTACAGGAGTATACAGTTGGAATCCAACCTACAATACTGGGTATCTTCCCGTAGGAACCGTTAGTGGTCGATTTGGCGCTGGTGCCATCACAAAATCGGTTGATCTAGGTACCACGGCCAAGGAGATTACGTTTGAATTTCACCGATTTGATTCTTGGGACAATGAGGTATTTCGGTTTTCTGTAGGCACGACTCAAGTATTTAGTCAAGCCTTTAATTTCTCTACTTTTCCACAAGGAACCCAAATTTATACAGGCGTACCAGCGTCCGGCTACTCGGTGTCTATAACCGCTTTAAATGAGGCATTTAACTATTCTGACAATGGATGGCTTGATCAAAAATTTTTAGTTCGGGTAGTTACTCCAAGTGGGTTGGGCATTCGGCAGCTTGAATGGTGGTCGAACTTAAGTGACGGTGGACCTGATGAGTCATACGGCCTCAAGCACCTGATGATTCAAGAGCTCCCTACTGTTCGAACAGACTATTCTGGCCTTTCGGTGGATGCGGGTGCAGGAAATGTCAGTATTACCCAAGCGATGGGGCAGGTACGGGCGATGGGTTCGTCAAGTATCAAGGGCAATGTATTAACCCTAAGTGGAGATATTGTAATGGCTACGGATGCCGCCTTGACGTTTGATAACGGTGGCACCTCCACGTATTCCAACGTAATTTCGGGCTCCAATGCCTCCTTCACGAAGGAGGGTGCTGGAACCCTTACTATGAGTGGAGCCAATACGTATTCAGGAGGTAGTACGATCAATGAAGGGATTGTGGTAGCTGGGGTATCCAACGTAGGTGCCATCACCAGCGGCCCATTAGGCACCTCCACAATCGCCATTAACAGCGGAGGGGCACTTGATGTAGATGGCAAGTCGGTCACTAACAATTTGGAGCTGGGCAGTACTGGAACTAGTTCAAACGGAGGGGTTCATAATTCTTCTGCTACTGCAGTAACCCTACCTGGAACAATTACTTTGACTGGAAACTCCAGTATTCATTCTACGGACGGAGGCGCCTTAACGATTTCTGGGGATATAGATGGTGCGTTTGAGCTAGAGGTAGTAACCGATGGCACAACGGATGCAGCCTATACACAGAGTGGTGCAGCTGGTGCGGTTACCCCATTAACAGGTTATACGGTGCAGACAGGAACCGCCAAATCGTATTTTGGCGCTTCCAGCACGGTTGCGGGTAATATCACGGTAGAAAGTGGACAGGTGGAGCTATATGGAGGATTAACGAGCTCTGCAGGAGATATTTCAATTGATGCGAATACAGGAAGTCAGCTACCCTTTACGGGAGCTGGACTTTATTTAGACGAAAATGTAGCCGTGACCAATACTTCTAGTACGGGTACCATAACGGTGGATGCCCGTGGTGGAAATGCCACCAGCGGCAGTCAGCATGGAATCTGGATGAAACCATCCTCTGGTTTCCGGACAGATGGAACCGGTTCTATTTCTCTAAGTGGACGGGGAGGCGGAAATGCAACGATGGGCAGTTTGAATAGGGGAATCTTTATGGATGATGCGATGGGAACCGGTCCAAGTATTTCTACGGAAGGGGGTGATATAACACTGACTGGTACGGGAGGAATTGGATTACAGAACAACGATGGTGTATCTATTCGAAGTGGGGCGATCAATGCGAAGGCGGGTACGGTAGTAATCGATGGTGGTTCAACCCCGGTGGGAACCTTCTCCGAGTCCGTCTCCTTCCCAGCAAATTCAGAGTATACCGCACTAATCGGAGGGCTTACCCAGACTGGGCCAATTACCCTCAGGGGCAACACCTTTGATATAGGTGCTGGCGCTTTGCGCAGTATTGCCACCAATGGAACGCTCACGGTGGAGCCAAGTTCAGCGAGTTTTGATGCTGCGCTTACTTTCCCGATTACCAATTTAAATGTAAGCAATGCTATAACGGGATTGACCCTTGGAAAGTCAGGTAATGCATCGGACATTACGATAGCTGGTGCGACCGCGGTCGGTGGTCCGATCCGCGTTTATGGAAAAAATATTGCGTTGAATGCAGCCACTACGGCTACCAACAGTACCATCAATTTGCATGCGACAGATGCAGTGACTCAGACAGCGCCATTGACGGCCAGTGGGTTGGGTTTGCATGGCACAGCTGATTTTACCTTGACGAATACCTCGAACAATATTGGTACGATTGCAGCGGGTTCCAGTGCGGAGCCGGTTGGGAACGTACAATTTACGAATAGTGCTGGATTGACGGTTGGTACCGTGAATCCTACCGGTATTTATTCTACAGGAGATGTTTTAATTGAAACCGTTACGGGAAATATAACCTTGAGTGAAAATATCGAAACCACCTCGGGCACCACGGATGCTATTATTGTCAATGCGGGCAAGAGTATGTCTATTGGCACTGCAACGGGTGGCGATATTTTAGTTTCAGGATCACCGACCCTTACAACAGGGGCAGGTGGTATCGTCAAATTATTTAGTGGTAGAGAGACAAATAGTACAGGATTGACGGATTTGGCAGGAGGAAGTACCAATGTCCGTTACAACGTTGATGAAACAACGACTACTTTTTCCCCAGCTTTGGATCCAGACAATGTGTACGCCCTTTACAGGACAGATAATTGCAATCCTTTTATCACGGGTGAAATTGAAAGTGCAGGGGAGACCTTGTGCTACGGGGATATACCTTCTGAGATAGGAAGTGTAACAGCAGCAAGTGGTGGCGATGAAACGACTCCTACTTACACTTGGCGTTCATCGGCGGATAATTACACAGCGGCTATCCCAGGAGCAAATGGGGAAACTTACACACCACCTTCCAATTTAACGACCACGACGAGTTACCGGCGTTATGCCAATGACGTTTCTTGCAATCCAACCCCTACCGTTGCTACCGGTACATGGACAGTGACCGTCAATGCGCAGTTTACGCCTGGGGCGATCAATGCGGATGGGGAGACCATTTGTTATGGAGGTACTGCATCGACGATTGGTAGCGCTACTGCGGCTAGCGGTGGCGATGGAGTCATCACCTATTCCTGGAGGTCATCAGTGGATAACTACACCGCCGTGATTCCAGGAGCTACTTCTGCCACCTACACACCTCCTGTCGGCTTAACTTCTAATCGTACGTACCGTCGGTACGCCAAAGATGGCACCTGCAATACGACGCCTGAGTTATCGACTGGGGAATGGACGGTTACCGTACTTCCTGTTTTTGTAAACGGGGCGATAGAGACCACTGGAGAGACTATATGTTACGGAGGTACGCCCTCTGAAATTGGCAATTTGGTTTCAGCATCTGGGGGAGATGGTGCTATTGTGTATAGTTGGCGTTCTTCTGCGGATGGATTTACGGCGGCTATTTCGGGAGCTACCTCAGCGACTTACACACCACCTGTTGGGCTAACGGCGACACGGACCTACCGCAGGTATGTACAGGATGGGCAATGCACAGTAACCCCTACAGCCTCTTCGGGAGATTGGGTAGTTACTGTTCGGCCAAACTTCACGGCGGGCGCCATTGCAACTACAGGGGAATCCATTTGCTCAGGGGTAACACCTACCACAATTGGAAGTGTAACAGCTTCATCTGGTGGAGATGGGACCATCACCTATTCCTGGAGATCCTCTGCGGATAACTATATGGCAGCTATAGCAGGCGCTGCTTCAGCTACCTTTGCGCCACCTTCTGTTGTTGGAATCACTACTTATCGGCGCTATGCGAACGATGGAACGTGTACTACTACTCCCACGCAATCCGCTGGGGAGTGGACATTGGAAGTATATCCAGTGCCAACAGCCACGATTAGCGGCAATGAATTTATATGTGAAAATTTATCAATTGAACTAGCTGCCAGTCCCACTGGAGGCACGGGGGCATATACTCATAACTGGACGCAGAGCGGGGTTGGAGTAGTAACGATTACCAACAACGGCACTACGGACATTGAGCTTGGAACTACTACCATAGGTGCATTAACCATGATGTATACGGTTACCGATATCAATGGATGTACGGGTACGGCAACGCATGATGTGATCGTGAAAGATTGTGAAGAAACTGATTTTATTAACGATCGTATGGCGGGTGATCCATGTAGCTGTAACAATGACCAAAGTGCCAATGGTGCAGAAGATGGAACCTTTGACGAAACAGTATCTGTTGTACCTACCTTCCCTGGAGAAACTTGGACGGTGGTAGCCATTGCACCATTGAAGCCGGGAGGTGCCGCGCCTCAAAACATAGCAGTTGGCGATTTAATGACGTACAATCCGACCGCTCAAATTCACGAAATTACCTTCCAACACGTTGATTTATCTGGTTTCCAGATTACCATGGAGGGGCCTAACCCAACTGTAGGAACGGTAGGCAGCCCTGCAGCGGGTAATGTTCAGGTATCGATTTCCAATCTGTGCGAGTATCCGGTGATTTCTCTTCAATCTGTACCGGATTTCGTGTGTTATAATAGTACGCCTGTGACACTTTTTGTGGATGAGTTGAGAAGCAATCCAGGTTCTTCTGTATTTGTAGTAAATGGAATGTCGACCTATACTTTTGACCCTTCTCCTCCTCTAACGCCACAGGGTAGTCCTTATACGATTTTAGCTACGTTTACAGGGCTTCGGGTGGACAGTACTGGAGGTACAGTGGCAAATCCAGCATTCCCAGGTTGCCAGAGTAGTGTTTCAGATGTAATCAGTATTTATCCTACTCCAACTATTACTACTTGTCCTGCCAACGTGACCGTAAATGATTGTGATGACGTTGTACCAAGCATGACGAGTCAGGTAGTAGCAGTAAGTGATTGTGACCTCGTCTCAATCACCCAAAATCCGGTAGCGGGTACTAATTTTGGACAAGTACACAATGACCAAATAACGGTCACCTTCATTGCTTCCGATGCGTACGGGAATTCCAGTACATGTACGAATACGATTACGATTATTGATGATGTGGCTCCCGTATTTTCAAACTGTCCAGCTTCTATAACGCTAGGAGCAACCAATGGACTTTGTGGTACCTATCAAGCTATCTTAGATCCCGTTGCAACGGATAATTGCTCTGATGTAACGGTTACGTTAACAGCGGGAATCGCGCCTGGGTCCATGTGGCCAGTTGGTACTACTCAGCAGACCTACCTTGCTACTGACGTGGCAGGCAATACGGCGGAATGTTCATTCACAGTAGAAGTAGAGGATACGCAGAAGCCAACGGCGGTATGCCAGAGTGTAACAGCGGAGATTGGCACGGATGGTACGGTGACGGTAACCTCTGCTGAGTTGGATGGTGGCTCGTACGACAATTGTATGGGTAGCTTGAGCTTTAGTCCTGCGAGCGTGGTATTCACGTGTGCGGATATTGGATCGAACAACGTGACGTTGGTAGTAACGGATGCGAGTGGTAACACGAGCTTGTGTGTATCGACGGTGACGGTGGTAGATGCGGTAGGAGTGACGATTTCACCGGTAGTGGTAGCGTTACCGACGAGCTGCTTTGGTGGTGCGGATGGTAGTGCGAGTGTAAGTGTAAGCGGAGGCACGGGACCCTACAGTTATGTGTGGAGCACGACAGAGACGAGTGCAAGTGTGAATGGACTCACAACGGGCAGCTACACGGTAACGGTGACGGATGTACACGGATGTACGGGCGTAGCGCCGGGTGTAGTGACACAGCCAACGCAGGTGACGGTACAATTGAGTAAAGTAGATGCGGTGTGCACGGCGAACGGCAGTATAACGGCTGTTGGCGGTGGTGGCACTGGTGTGAAGGAATATAGTTTGAACGGAGGAGCGTACCAGTCGAGTGGTAGCTTCACGGCACTTGCTGCGGGCACGTACACGGTAACGGTACGGGATGCGAACGGCTGTACGAACAGCGGCATGATTACGCTGTTGAATCAGAGTGGTATGAGTGCCAGTTTGGTGAGCAGCGTAGCGGTGAGCTGCAATGGTGGAACAGACGGTAGTGCGACGGTAGCGGGCGCTGGTGGAGTAGCACCGTACAGTTATGTATGGGACAACGGTCAGAATACCTCCACAGCGCCGAACTTGGCTGCGGGTATGTACACGGTGACAGTGACGGATGCGAACAACTGTGTGGCACAGGTAAGTGTAACGATTGGCGAGCCGACGGTAGTAAGTGCGAGTGCAAGCACGGTGGCAGTGAGCTGCAATGGTGGTACGAATGGCAGTGCGACGGCGCTGGGCGCTGGAGGTACAGCACCGTACAGTTATGTATGGAGTAACGGTCAGAACACCTCCACAGCGACGAACCTAAGTGCGGGCAGTTACACGGTAACAGTGACGGATGCGAACAACTGCACGGCGACGGCGCAGGTGACGGTGAGTGAGCCGACGGCCTTGTCGTTAACGAGCAGTGTAACGGCAGCGACGTGCTTGAGCAGCTCGACGGGCAGTGCGAGTGTGGTAGCGACAGGCGGTACGGGCTCATACAGCTATGTATGGAGTACCCTACCGATCCAGACGGGATCTACGGCGGTGAACTTGAGTGCGGGTAGTTACACGGTGACGGTAAGTGATGCGAACAACTGCACAGCGACGGCACAGGTGACTATCACAGAGCCAGCGACCGCGGTGAGTGTAAGCGCAACGAAGGT
>Ga0208787_1000440_pt1 | contig 19835 bp, 11 predicted proteins | sample Wag4_2014_7_11_FD_187362 | JGI IMG/M metagenome (GOLD analysis project Ga0208787, IMG submission 187362) | Fresh water microbial communities from Ohio, USA - Utica-2 Time Series HT 2014_7_11 (SPAdes) (version 2) | ecosystem: Environmental > Aquatic > Freshwater > Water tank | place: USA: Ohio... | reverse complement strand
CTGCGGTGGTGCTCGATGAAATGCAGTTTGCGCCGAATCATCGCCACGTCCACGTCCGGCTCCACCTCGCGGAATCGCTCGTGAAGCAGTGTGATGTCCTCTTTGTTCGCGTTGCGCTGCCGCAGCAGTGCACTCGCCGCACGCGGGTGGCGGAGCACGAAAGCGGCTTTGTTCCACCGCTTCGCTGCGGGATCGCGCCCGATGGCAATGGCGCTCACCTCCTCTAACCGGCACCCGGCCTCCCGCAGGCAAAACCGGATCGCCTCACTCGGAAACCCCGCCCAGTGCTTGATCCGCCGAAAGCGCTCCTCTTCCGCCGCTGCTACCAGCACCCCATCCACGAACACGGCAGCAGAACTGTCGGCATGGAAGGCATTGAGTCCTAAAACACAGTCAGGCATCGAAAAAAGGTATCCTTGCGCATTGCACTCTTCAAAGCTATTCCAGAATCAGGGTCACGGCTTCGCTCGGTTGAGAATTGGGATGCTGCGCCAAACTCGGGAGTACAACTGCGCCAAACTCGGGAGTAAAATGGCGCCAAACTCGGGAATTTCCCGTATATTAACAGCGCAAATGACGCATTATGAGCCAGAAAGGATATCTCCCGAGATTGTGCGATGTTGAGCTTCAGAATGCGCTGGAATCGTCGGGGGCGGTGCTCATCGAGGGAGCGAAATGGTGCGGCAAAACCCGGACGGGACTGCATGCGGCGAAGAGTGTGTTGTACCTGCAGGACCCGGATGTGCGGGCTTCGAATTTGGCTCTTGCAGACACGAAACCTTCGCTCCTGCTGCAAGGCGACACTCCGCGGCTGATCGATGAATGGCAGATGGCGCCTGTGCTGTGGGATGCCGTGCGCTTCGAAGTCGATCGTAGGGGTGAGCTGGGCCAATTCATTCTCACCGGGTCTGCCGTTCCCCGCGACCGTGCGACGGCCCACACGGGAACGGGACGCATCGTGCGGGTCCGGATGCGGACCATGAGCCTGCAGGAATCAGGGGAGTCGTCGGGAATCGTTTCGCTCAGGGCCTTGTTCGCTGGCACCCAGGAGGATGCGGGGGGACGGGCGGCTGCGTCGATCGAGGAGCTCGCATTTCTGCTGTGCAGAGGCGGTTGGCCAGCGGGGTTGCGGCTGAAGGATGCGGCGGCGTTGCGGACAGCCACGGACTATGTCGAAGCCCTCATCCACCACGATGTGTCCGAGGTCGACGGGGTCGAGAAGAACCCGGAACGCGTGCGGTTGCTGATGCGTTCGCTCGCCCGCAACACGGCCACTGCCGCAAACTACGCGACCCTGAAAGGCGATTTAGACGCCTCGGACCTCGGCTTCTCGGAGAAAACGCTGGCGAGTTACCTCAACGCGCTTCGGCGCATCTTCGTGGTCGAGGAACTTCCCGCATGGATGCCGTCGCTGCGGTCGAAAACGGCCATCCGGACCTCCCCGAAATGGCATTTTGTCGACCCGTCCATCGCCGCGGCGGTGTTGCGCGCGCAGCCGGACGCCCTCCTCAAGGACTTCGAAACCTTCGGCTTTCTGTTCGAGTCCCTGTGCACCCGCGATGTGCGCATCTACGCCCAAGCCGCTGACGGCGATGTCTTCTTCTACCGCGACAAATCCGGACTCGAGGCGGACCTCGTGGTGCGGCTGCGCGACGGCCGCTGGGGCGCCATCGAAGTGAAACTGGGCGCTCAGGCCATCGAGCTCGCAGCCCGCTCCCTTCTGCGCCTGGCGGACCGTGTTGACCCGGCGAAGATGGGCGCCCCCTCCTTCCTGCTCGTTCTCACGGGTGGCGAGTATGCGTACCGGCGGCCGGACGGCGTTTGGGTCGTGCCGCTGGCCTGCCTGGGCGCCTGAGTGCCGCACATCAGCCTCTGGGGAGGTTCGTGTAAGCTGCGCCAAACTCGGGAGTGAACCCGCGCACTACCCTAATTCACAACCGCTTGTAGTAGCGCTCGATGGTGGCGGACATGAGGGCGCGCCGCTCGGCGAGGAAAGCCGCAAAGTCGTCGATGCCGGCATGCAGGATGGAGAGCGGAATGGCGTTCTCGGCGAGGTTGAGCTCGAGATCCGCCCGGTCGGTGATCGCGCCGTAGCGGAAGGTGCCGTCCTCCACGCCCTCGAGCACGGCCGCCATGTAGTGCGCGGGGGCCTTCGCGCCGATGCGGATGTTGATCTCCTGCTGGATGAGGACCAAGTTCGCGACTTGGTTGTAGTCGCCCCAGCTGTGGCCGTGGTTGCGCATGAAGGCCTTCGGGAAGACGTGGTGGATGTCGCCGCGTTGGTCGAGCAAGTCGGTGACGGTGATGTCCTTGCTGAGGAAGCCGCGGTAGCCGAGATTCGCTTGGGCGGCGAAGAAGACGTGGAGGAATGGGCTCGAGGCATTCGCCCGATCTAAGTTTTGGGGCAGAATGACCCGCCAAAAGCCCTCCCCCAGCAGCCCCTCCTCGATTTCAGCCAGCAGCGCATCCGCGCCGCGTTGGTCCAGCTGCTTGATGTCGCGATCGAACTGCGACTCGAACGACCCCGTGGCCCGCGAGGTGAGGATGCTCATCACGAACCAACGCTTCACCAGCCGCTCGATGTCCTCGGGCGCGCGGTTTTGCTTTACCAGCCACAAATACAGCAAGTAAGCGAAGTTGATGGCGTTCGACGAACGGATCATCTCCGGCTTGCGGAAGCCGGCCGAGCGGATGATCATGAGAAACCGTTTGAAGCTCGTCTCGCGCATGAAGGCGTGCATGCCCGTGCGCAGGAGGGCGAAGGACTCCTCCACGATGGCCTTTTCGTAGGTGCGCGTTTCGAAGTTTCGGCCGCTGACGAGGGCGACCAGGTCGGAGAGTTTGGCCCGCTTGAACTCTAACCCAAAGACCACCCGCAGCATGTCCACGTACGACGGGTCGTAGAGGTCCTCCTTCTCGTACTGCAGCCACTGCATCATCCGGAACTCGTCGGTCGCGGCGAAGGTGGGATCGTTCTTCGCGATGAGCGAAATGAAGTGCGGCGCGACGGCGGCGTGGCAGAAGTAGTCGATGGTTTTGCGGAGGTGCTGGCCGTCGTGGTCGGAGTCCGCCGCGATTTTGCTCATGGCGAAGTCGGCTTGGCTGAGCGGCACGCCGGCGTCGTTGATGCGCACGAAGATCTCGGTGGCGGTTTCGATGTCGAGGTCGGCCGTGAGCTCGATGACTCCGATTTGGCGCTGAGCGAGCTGGCTGAGGCGGGTCAACCCGCGCTCGACGGCCTTGCGGTCGGCGTCAGGATTCAGGGAGAGGTAGTCTCCGAATTGCTCGATCAGCGAAACCTCCTGCTGCAACGTCACGGAGATGTCGTGGATCCAGGCCTTGTCGCGCTTGATCGCCGCATCGAGCACCTCGAACCGCTCCTCCACCGGATGGAAGGCGATGACGATCCGCCGCTCCCGGTATTCATCGTCGAGCACCGGTTCCCCTACGAGCGCCGCGCGAAGCGCCGTCACCCGCTGCTGCCCGTCGATCAGGATCTTCTTCCCCCGGCTGAGCGTCCCATCTTTCAGCCGCACATGCGGGTTGAGCCACGTGATGATGTAGCCCACGGGAAAGCCTTGGTAGAGCGAATCCATGAGGTTTCTCACCTTCGCCGGAGGCCAAACAAACGGCCGCTGGATCTCCGGTATCGCGATCTCCCCGCTCTTCACCCACGCCAGCAGCGCCTCGATCCGCTGGTTGTTCACTTCGTATTTCTGGGTCGACATCGTCCTGAATTTTAACTACGGGCAAAGATGACTACGCGAAGTTCATCTGGATCTCTGGTATACCGTGAGCCTTATAAATGATGTTCAACTCTTTCAAGCACTGCTCCAGATAATCGTACATCTTTTCGGCATCCTCCTCTCTCATCAGATAATACACCCACGAACTAAAAGAACCGAAATCGTAGAGCGGATTATCCACTGGGTCGATGGGCTCTTCCGGGTCAAGGTCCTCATTTGGGTTTTCATCCAGAAATTCTTTCTCCAAGTGGAGCTGACCGTCACGAATCTCAAGGACATACTCGTCCCCATTTTGAAATCCCGGACTACCAATTACCTCTTCATGAATTTGAATCCCATCAAACGCAAAAATCACCGTTTGCACAGTAGGGATGTGCTCATCAAGAGCCACTTTGAGTAATTCGTTCGAGAAAATGGCATCGTGGATGAGTCCGCCATTCTCAATCGGCGTTCCGTTCGGCAGCTGATTCGGAGGAGTATACCAAAACCACGCGTGCGCATAGAGTACATCTAACATGTACGGTCGAGAAGTAACTAAGAATTCAAAGTTCTCCTCCACAAAGGAACCGACATCATACCAAAAATAGATAGAGGATATATCCACGAGGTCGTATCTCGCTCCATCCTTCCCGATCAGATACATCATGACTTTGCGTTGTGTTCGTGAACTATCGCTGCTGCATGGTGGATGCGCTGCAAACTGTCGAGATGGAGTCCCGAATAACCCGAAGTTTTACAACCTACAAACGCACGTACGTGAGTTCACACGCCTTGCACTTGCGTTTGGTTTGGTCGAGCGAAGCGACGTTGTAGCGCCCTTCTACCTTTTCGAAGATGTCAAGGCCGCGACCTAACGTAATCTTCCAACCGTTATCTGCAGCAATGAAGCGGTCGTGGTGCTGCTCCATGCGGTAAGTCAGGGTAATACCTTGGTCGAGCAACGTTTCTTGCATTTCGTCCAGACTTGCAATCGAATCGGGCATATGCTCTTCCTCGTTCCACGTAACTACTTCTAAGCGTAGCTCATCTTCCGGTCGCTTGAGGTTGCTCAGCATCAGCACGAACTCCATGAGATTCCGGAATTGGTATGGCATCCGGATGTAGGGGTCCTGAATCGTGATCCGGGTTGCACCGGAGAGGTAGTCAGAGAAAAGTTTGCGGTAGGAGACCCCGGTTTGGTTGTCTTTGATGATGAACTGGTGGGGCTCGAGCTTCAGCGCAGGAGTCGATGCACGGACCACATCCACCTCTACGCCTTCTTGCTCAGGCTGCATGTCGTCTGCTGCCGCGAGGTTTGTACGCTCAAGGGTTTCGGCTATGACCTCTTGTCCACTGGACAAAACCGTATAGGCAAAGTGAACAGGTTCGTTCTTAAATGTCTCATCCACAACATATAGCTGATCCTTCACACGCTTCCGCCCTTCCATGGCAAAGTCCAGCAATTCGAACATTTCGGCATCCGTCATCTCTCGATGCGGAAAGAGAATTTTCGCGAAACCTGAGAAAGTCTTGCGCACAGCGGTCTTATCCCGTGTGGTAAGGCTTCCATCTAGCTTGACCTTGCTATCGAGCAGTGGTGCGAAATCGTACTTCCGAAGTTCACGCAAAAGCTCTGCGAGGTAATCCACAATGAAGCCATAGTCTACCGAAAAGACCGAGGATTTCAGAATGCGCACTTCCCATCCCGGGACGTACGTATGAATTCGGTCGAGAAAAGCCCCTTTGATGTAGCCCTCGGGGATGGACTCAAACAAGTGCGAGTGCTTGAGCATATAAGGCACATTGTGCTTCGTGTTGCCCACAAGCGCAATCGATGCAGTCGCCTGGTAGGTCTCCTTGCCACGGTTGAAGCTCTGGTTCGCCATGTAGTTCTGCATGATTTTGACCAAATCTCCATCCGTCCTCTTACTCCCGCGCTCCTGCTCAAACTCATCTAACGCCACCACATCCCAGTATCCCACAAGACCGATTTGATTGCCAGAGTTATTGACGAACAGACGCGCTTTTGACACGTCCCCGCCGGAGACTAACACCCCGTGAGGCGATAGCTCAGAGAAGATGTGGCTCTTTCCAGTTCCCTTCGGTCCGAGCTCAATGAAGTTGTAGTTGTTCTCCACATGCGGAACGAGCCGGGAGAGCTGAATGAGCTTATCGCGCTTACTGAAGGAATCAGGATTGAGGCCTATGGAATGCATGAGAAGATCCATCCATTCGTCCGTTGAGAACAGCGCCCGCTGGGTTTGGTATTCCTCCAAACTCACACCTGCCACTTGGATGGGCTTTAAATCTGCAATGACCCAGCGCACATCGGCCTCGTCGTCATGTGAAAACGTCATCGTTAAAATGCACCAAACGCCCCCGCCGCTCAACAGCTTTTGATGCGCGTCCACGATGGCATCAGAAATCGGAACCCTCGTCAGCCCGAGATTCGCAAACTCAGCTCGGTAAACATTTCTGTGCTCATCGAGCTGCACGTTGATTTTGTCGATGATTTTGTGCGTGCCGGATGAGCGAATCTTGTGTTTGACCTTCTCCGAGTCGGAGCGATGTACATAGTTGTCTTTGATGACGTTGCGGACCTTTTCCACCCCAGCTTCGATGATTTCCTCATCATCTACGGCGCAGTATTGGCCCAGCAGGTACTCGAGCACGTAGGCAGGCACGGGGTTGTTCCCTTTGACCAGAGAGACCAAATCCTTCCTGACCACCTTGCCCACGAAGGCATCGAGTATTTTCTCCCTTAACGTCATCAGAAATCGGGTTCGATCAGGGTGTGATTGGTAATCAGGATGTCTTCGAGCGGGTTGAGCGGATCCTCGCGATCGTAAATCCTGAGTTTCAGGGTAGGCAGATTTCCGGAATTCACGCCGAGTGTCAGATCCACTCCGGAAATACGTTCAGTCGGACGCTCATCCGTCGAATCTAAGACAAGAGTTTCTCGGTTGCTTAGAAGGTCACCACGAGTGGGATGATAAAGTCCTACCTCGATTGTTCGGGATTTTTTCAACTGGCCCACGCTCTCGACCTGGAAAACGTCCACGTGGATGCGACTTGACACCACCTTGAGTGATTTGGGGGCCATCAAGCTGACTTGAACGCGCTCGATTACCTCCTCGCGTTTGCGGGTACTCTCGAGCACGGGCACGATAAGTTCTTGGAGGGATCCGCCACAATGCACGAAGCGGTGTCCCACACCTTGCACCTTGTACCGGTTCGTGGCCACCGGTATGTTGACCCACAACGGCGCATCGATTCCCGTCGTAGTTGCATACGGGAAAGAGTAAAGGAGTGGCAGGTCCACGCGCTCTGCTGTCAAGAAAAAGCGATTGTGAGATTCTATCGTTTCGTCGACCGGAATCCGCTCGAGATCCGCATCCGAAAGCTCCCGTTCTGTGTACAAGAAACCGTGATCTGCGGTCACAATTACCCGGCGGACATTCAAAGAACCGTGGAGCAATCGGACGAGTCGGTCCAAATCCTCAATGGCTGCTTTCACACTCTGAAACGTCAAGTGTTCCGTCGCACGTTTGTCGCTGATGGAATCCACGATGTCATGATAGACATAGACCACCTCACGTTTGAACACCTCGCGTTGTTCTTCCTTGGGCATGCCATCGAGATCCTTTGCCTGCACTGCCGCTGAATTCGGAAGTGCTTCGCGTAGAACTTTTCCCCGTGACTTACTCGACGTGGCATGGTCATACGCGAGAATGTCTGGGTCGGCCCATCGCTTGGGCCCCGGCAACAGCAGCGCCATACCTACGGATGTCTTCGATGGAATGGACGCAAGGCAGTAGCCGAGGGTGGCTGTGTTCTTCGAATCCTGATGCAACACCCCGAGCAGCTCCCGCGCAGCCTCAAACCGGAAGGCATCGGAAATGATGACGGCCACCTTTGTAGCAGAGTCCTGAACATGATCCGCGTAAAAGCTGGATTGCAGCGGAATCCCGAGCCGATTGTAATCAAAATTCTGCTCTGCAAGGCATTTAAGCCACTCCCGGTTCATTTCATCCACGTGGCTGTCGTAACGCACCATGATGCGATCAGCTAGCTCACGTGCTGCCTCGACCACCTCTTCCGGCACCTCCCCTACGTCCACCGCCTTGTATGCATGCAAAGACTTCCGGTACAGGAGATCCAGCTTGTACCATTCCTCTGTGTAACGTTCAGTGTACTCTGTAACCGAATTCAAAGTATACTCTGCTTTTTGCCCAGGCAAAAAGGCCAAAAACTCCGCACCCATCGTAAGAAACTCCAGGACCTTGCGGGCGCTGGTCCCCTCCTTCGGTGTGACTTTCTGCTTGCCGAGGTGAGGCAGTGCCTCAGAGGGATTTGCTAGACTCGCGGCCAACATCCGACGCGTCAATTCCCAAAACATCGCTGGAGGCACGGCCCCGAACTGCGCAGTGCTTCCATACACCGTGAGAAGCGTCTCTCCTTGGATGTTTTTCCCGAGTTCATCCAGCGCTGCAACGAATCGCTCAGCAAGCGGGTGACGCTCCACCTGCTGGAGAAACTGGCGGAAACGTGTCTCTTGCTCGTAACTCGCCACCTTGAGTTGCTTGTACATGTCAAAATCCGACGTTTCCAGACCGCTCACGATGCGGTTGTACTGGATCGCCTCCGCCCATCGCCTTACCGCGGCGTCATCGAGATTCTCGAGTGGCAATCCTGTCGCGAAAGACACGCATTCTGCTACGTATCCGGTGAGGTCTAAGCCTTCGAGCTTTCGGCGGAAACCCGTCCACCTTTTATCCCGTTCGGAGCAAAAGACCACAAGCATGCGGGCCGCAATCACCCCGTATTCCTCCACGCGCCGCAACTCGAGGAACGCGGCGACCAGTCCTCGGATGAGTTCCGGTTCATCAAAAACACCTTTTGCCAGCACGTCGGAGCACGTCTCCTGCACCAACTTCAATCGGAGCTCAGAAATCCACTTTGCAACGGTAGGACGGGTCGATTCGGCTAGGCCATATTTCTCGAGAAAATCTCCGACCTCATCAAGTTCCAGCGCACGGCCTGCAATCAACTCCCCCAGCAAAGGGAACGCATGCTTCTCTTCTTGGCTTTTCGGACGCGCGATTTCGCAGTAGAGCAGGACGCGTTCGCTTTTCCACTCGCGTGCCAGACGGGATTTGGCCGAAAAAAAACACTCCCCCACCTGGTGCAAAATGTAGCCGCGGGGCACAACCTCTGCAATCGCTTCCTTATGATGCCCCTCAGGGTCAAAGAAAAACAACGCATGGGCCTGCGGATAACGCTCGAAGGCCTTCTCAATCCTCTCTTGAATAGGGCTCATGCGATGGGAGCTACTACGGTTCCGAACAGCTTGTGATTCTCGGTGACGCCGTCGTCTAGGTCGAAGACAATTTGGCGATCCGCCACGTCCTTTAACTCTAAGTCATAGGCCTCGCACTCTGCAATGTCCTTGCGCAGTTTGTCCAAACGCTTCGCTTCGCGAGCCGCCAGATTGAGCACATTCGCCGCGAGCCGCTGCTCCTCCTGCCGCAGGTGCTTCAAATGCTCCAGCAGGTAATTCGACCGAATCTTCTCTACGGTGAAGGCATTCATGCGGTGCATGTAAACCAACACCTGGAACGCCCCCTTTTTCGATGCGAACAACCAATAAATAGGCGTTTTCTTGTACCTGCGACAGTGGTCCTTGAAAAAGTCCTTGACCAGGTACTTCTCCACATCCTTGCCCATACACTCCTGCAGGAAATTCAAATTCGCCGTCCGCGTCTCGGCACCCCAAATCGCATCCAGCAATCCGTGGAATCGATGCAGGACATCGTCCGGGAACTGGCACTCCGTGCCCATAAGCGGCAAAATAGCGTCCTCGTCAATTTCCACTCGGTGGCCATTGTGGATGTAAGCGCTCAACTCTTCTGCAGTCGGATCCGGGTGGGCAATGTTGAGGCCCGGTCTGTCGAGGCGGTAACGCCCCATCATCAGACCGACGCAGTACGACACGAACTGGCGCATGACCTCGTCTCTGTTAATGGGGAGGTCGACAGGGTGACCGCCACCAGTCCAGAATTCTAACTCAATGGAAGCCAACTTATCCGGATCAATCTCATCCTGAAGTATGGTGACCTCGTGAAGTGGAATTTCATAGGATAGATTATCATCTAATCCAAATTGGTTGATTAGAATTCTATTGATCTCTTCTTCATTTCTATGAAGCTGAAAGAAATCATCTGTTGCGGAATTGACCCAATTGGAGAAGCTAGACCTTAGCGATTCGCCTTTGTTCAACATTGGTGAAAACTGAAAAGCTCGCGATTTCTCTCGTTTATCCCAATCGAAGCGAGAAATTTCAACGCATTGATTTACAATAATTTCAATGGAATAAACAGGTATAAATGGTAAATCTCCCACATTCCCAATTTGAGTGTTCATAGTGGGATTCAAAAGATTGAGAATGTATCGGACAATCTTAGAATTCAAGAACCCTAATAGCCAAAAGTCTCTTTCGTGAATGTATACCACTGGGCCTGCATCAGTCGTGAGCACACCTTGCTCTAAAAACCGAAATGTCGGAATGCTTGCCCCTACCCTTGTCCAAGTTATAGCCTTATTACCAAAGTATTTTTCACTCCTTAAAGTCGTCTTAGGATGGTCTCTGAGTGGACAAGAGCCACTCGAATACTGAATAGTTTTTTCTAAGTTACCATACCAACGTCTGGATCTTCCCCCACTCGACAACTGAACCCACGTTGTTGACAACAGATTATTCTCCCAAAAGTACCTGACGAATTCACTGGTTGCGCCTGGCTGAATGGCATTGGAAAGCACCCTTTTGCTAGAGATTTTTTCAGCGTCAAAAATCTTTCTGAATTCCCCTGAAATCCAATAAGCGATAGGACTCCCCGGAATCTTCGCGAAGTTGGTTTGGGGGATGTTCTCAAAGACCGAATTTTTAGCGAGAAAAGACGATTCTTTCTTGTGGATGTTGGAATCATCTACCAACCTGTGATACGTTCCAGAAGAGGCACCTCCACCATTTTGAAGGACAAATGCCGTGGATTGAACGACCTCGCCACTCAACTCCTCAAACGCTCGCGGCCCTAAGTGGAGCATGCTCACAATGCTGTGCTTCTTGAGCAATTCCTCGCGTAGCTTTTCATAACTCGAAAGGAACATCCAAGAATGTTGGTTGATCATTCCCACGTACCCTGGCTTCGTCGCTTGTGCAAGGCTGCTTTCCATGAACACAGCAAACAAGTCCGCCTTAGAAATCGGATAATGCGTGTTCACATATGCCTTGAGCTCAGCATTCATGTTCTTCTGCCCCATGTACGGCGGGTTTGCCACCACAGCCGTGTACTTGCGGGTCATGGTGAGCAGAATAGGAAGGAATGGAGCGATGTCCTTGAGAACCGTTTCTTCGTTGAAACTGCGGAAATCGGAAAACTGCAGGGTCTTAAACCGCTGCGCGATGAAAGCGTGAGCTTCGGAGCTGAGCTCAAGCATCATGACCGAGCCCAAGTTCTTCGCATCCTGCATCGTATCGAGCGCCACCTGCAACTCGCGGGCGTACGATTCACCGTCGGGGCCGAGGAAGTCCTTGATTTCTTGGGTGCTGAAAGGCTTGGCCTCCGGCATCGCATACACGTGAGGTACGATGCCGCGTGACCACACCCCGCGGTCGTACTTCGCTGCCTTCAGCAACACCGCGAACGTAGCCAGCTGCGCAGCGCGGTCGTCGATGTCCAGTCCGTAGATGTTGTGTTCGAGGATGGAATCCACCGCCTCCTCCGGGCTGTAGAAACGCTCGAGGTACATCATGTACAGCAGCCCGAAACCCTCGACGAGGATGTGGCCAGAACCGCACGCCGGATCGATAAGGGTTAGTTCTTCCACATCGCCGATGATGGGCTCACGGGTGCCGTCGGATTCGTTCTCAACGAGGTACTGCATCTGCCCTTTGAGCGGGCTATCGGGGAATCGGTCGAGCCACACCTTGCCCGCCGTATTCTCCACCATGTACTTCACGATCCAGTTGGGCGTGAAGATTTGGGTCGCAGCGGGAATGTCCTTTGCCTCAGCTTTCTTGCCTTTTGCGAACGCGGCAAACACTTCGTCTTTCCGCTCGGAGATATAGAACTGATAAAGCCAGCCGATGAGCTCTACCTTGCTATACTCTTCGTCGTTCAGCGCATCCGTCGTGTTCAACAAGTGCAGGAAACCTGTCTCCTTGAGCATGTCATCGGGCAGCAGCAGCTCCGTGTAATCGTCCGGCTTGCCGAACACCCGGCTCAACGTTTTGTGGTGATGACAATACCCCGTAACGAGCAGCGCCAGCGCCTCCTGATCTCGTGTGAAACTTCCCACGAGCATGTCCAGACGCTGCTTCTCCGCAGATGACAGAAACGGCGCATGTCCTTGCTGAGCACGCTTTAAAATCTGTGGAACCAAGGATCCAGCAGCGAAGTCAAGCTGCGGCTCCTCAAACCCCTGCTTCGACAGAATCTGCATGGCAATCATCCGGTTGAACCACGTGTAGGCGGCTTCCTCTGTGACCACGTCGATGCCCTTGCGGCCGATGGCTTCCTTCAAGGTCTTCCACAACTGGGGCACCCCTGGATCGTCGTGTACTGTCCCACGAAACATGTATCCCCCAGGAACCTCGCTCAGCGACTCAATCGCGTTGCCCTTGGCGTCAAATCCCCAGTAAAGAAGGCGACGGGCAACACCGGTCATCAACCGCGACCGTGATTCTTGTGCAAAGCGTTTCAGGTCCATTAGCGGATGATGATGATGTTGCCATCTTCTAAGAGGTTTTCCAAATCTCGACGCACCTCGAGCATATACCTATCGAGGTCTTGTGCATTCGAAATCGTTCCGCCGTGTTTTGATGGCCGGTAGTCCTTCGTCGGACGGGTCGGTGCCGTAGGCTGCTGCCGCTGGCCAGCTGCAACCACTTTCTGCAGCTGCTCGGATTTGAAGTCGTCTGCTTTCGCGGCCAGGCGCTGAAGCTCTGTTAGATTTTCCTCTTTGCCGACGCGCTCAATGAACTCCTGTCGCGATGCAATGACATCACGGGCAACACCCTTCTGTTCTAATTCCTGCTCGAGCACGTCGAAGATGGAAGCATAGGCCTTTTGGACCTGCTTCCGGACGTCATCGGAGAAGGCCTTCAATGCCTTTTCCACTTCCTCCTTTGCCTTCATCGCATGCCGGAGCTCACTGCGCGGAGTGCTGGATTGTAAAAAGTCTTGAATCAAGGCAATCTGGCTCCCACACGCCGTTTTGATTTCATCAAGGTGTGTGCGGTGTGTATTCATAAACTGCTCCAAATCAAGCCACGTAGTGAACTGCGTATCGGCAAACTCCTGAAGGTCCTTCACACGATCAAACAACTCCTTTCCGTCCTTTTCGAAATCGATCAGCGCCTTGAACAACTGCGCCTTTCCACGGTTCGCTGAAAGATCGCGCAGCTTTCGGTCGCCCTCTTTGAATATTTCCGCCCACGGAGCTTTTCCGCCATACGTGACGATGAGGTGATTCACTGCGGCCTCTTTTCGAGCTAGCTCGTCCTTGAGGGTTTTAAAAAGCGATTCATCATCCGTAGTGTGCGCCAGCGATTCATTGAACACTGCCTTGAAAGCCTTTATCACCGCATCCAGAGTGTCCTGGGAAATTGCTTCACCTGCGACCACCGAGCACGAACTGTACTCAGAAGTGGATTTGAGTTTCACGATTACCTCCGCTTGGCTTCCCAGCACTTCGTTCTTGTACCTGAACTCGCGTTTCTTCTTGCGCACGAGCTGGAGCACCATATCGATGGTGGCTTCATCCCTCCAGCCGAATGGTTCCTTTTCAAACTGTCGAACGAGCTCTTCGATCGTCAACGCCCCACCCTGACGCTCCAAATACGATTCGACGATTTCTTCTGCTGGTGACAGGGCGTTCAACACGAGGGTCTGCCTGTCTTTTGCATGATCCATCAACGCCGAATGCGTCTGTGCATAGCGCTCGCTGAAGGTGTGCTTGTTGTAGATGTCTCCGATGTGCTTGTGCATCACCTGCTCGAGGCGGTCCTTTGCTTTTGCAGCCGGAAGATCCTTTCCTTCGATTACCTGCTGGAGGGACACGAAGGAGGTGTGCGCAAATCGATCCGTAAACTTCTGCAGCAGCTTCTCTCGGAGCTCGTTGTTGCGGGTGCGGAAGTTCGAGTTCGTGTTTGTCCGCGAGCCTGTTGCACCCGAGCTGTTGTTGATGAGGTACTTTACGGTCTTACAGTATTTCTCAAACTCGCGGCGGAGCTCAGTGTCTTCCTGGAACCACTCGTGCACGCAAACAAGAAGGTCCTTGCGGCTTGCATCCAAGGCGAGTTCTGCGGGCGTGGCATCCGACTGGAAGACCACCTGAAGCTTGAAATCGCCTCGCGGATTGAAGACTTTATCATCCACGTTTATGGAGAATGTGAAGTCATTCACGCCATAATGGACTTTTGTTTTGACGCTGGTCAACGGCTGAAAGAACTCATCGTAAAAGGTTCTGTACCTGTCGTCGAGTGAAACCGTTTGATTCTTGATAAGTGTCTGGACCTCAATCTCATCCTCATTGAAGAAAAAGTAGCTCCCTCCTTCTTCACGGATCACACTTTCCTCCTGCAACTTTTCAAGAACTGCGGTAATCCGTGATTTCAGTTGTTTCCGGTTTTGGTCCAAATCCGTCATCAACAAAATGGACAGGTTCTCAACGTTCGACGGAAAAGTCAGGCGCTGACTATCGAGCAAATTTGAAATCATAAACAACACTTTGACCACCCTTTGCGCAAACTCATCGCCCTGGGTTACCTCTAAAGCATTTTGAATGGCTCCCGAGCCCTTGTGGGTCAAATTCGTGCTGAACTGCGAATTGTAAAAGGCATCGAACGGCAAGAAACCACCGACTTCTTCATCTGCATGACACTTCGTGGTGTAGTGCGTAATACCCAGAACCGAACGTTCGTTGTCCTTGACCTCCTTGATTACGTATTCGAGCTGTTGGAATGCTTCAAACACATTTGCAATCAGCTTAAACTGGTAGGGAACGAAGGGATACGAAGAGATGAAGTCGTCCTTGTCTTTGTAGCCTTTGTATAGTTCATGCGAGATCTTAAACTGGTTCTCAATGAAGTCCTTTTTCTTGTCGTAGAATTCGGACAAGGTCTTGAGGCCCACGCTATTCTTGTCCAAAACCCTGCGCTTCGTGATATACGAAGCATCGTTACTCTGCAGCGAAACCCGCGTATCGAACCTTCCCAGAATCTTCCCGAATTCATCCTTCAAATTCGTCGCACCCACTCCCTTCGACACCTCTTCTAAGGACTGTTGTGCCGTACTCGCTATCCACACCTTGTTCTCACACTTCTCACCGATCTGCTCGATGATGCTCTGATAATTGAGCAAGATTTCTTTGTTGCCTCCTACGTACTGCGAAATCTCATCAATCAGAAACAACAAGCGATACCCGCTCGGCTTGTTCTTCGTGTACTCCTGTAACTCAGGAATGAGCGTATCACTCACGCTGACTTTAAACGTTTCAGGATGGGTCAACCGGTTGTGCAGGGAATCCACGTCCATTGCTGGCATCAGTCCTTTCGCAATTTCAAGCACGCCGCGTAGGAAGAACGCCGCAGCCTGCGCTGCATCACGGTTCCAATCAAACCCCAGCTCCTCGTGTACCCTTGCCTTAAATGGCTCGAAGACACCTGCTTGCATCAACGGCTTTTCCAGCAAAAGCGCCAACGGTATATCGCTGGAATTCAAGCCGCGGAACCGGTTGAGCATATTCAGCAAAATCCGCGTCATGCGGTCTTTCACTGAAGCATCATCTGTCTCGTCCTCCACGTTGAACATGATGTCCTCGCAGCCGGAGTCCTCCACTTTCTTCCTCAAAATCCTGAGATTCGACTGGGTCACTTCGCCGATGCCTCGTGAAGCATCGTAGTGCTCCATGGCTTTCTCAAGCATCTCAAAGGCTAACGCACTGGTCTCCTTGTTAAGCAGGTAATGCACATATTTGATAAAGTGTGACTTACCCGAACCATAATACCCGTTGACCCAAATCCCAGTTTTCATACCCCTCTGGGTCATGACCGTATTCAGGACCTTGTAGAACTCGTCAATCAGTTCGTCGGTGAAGACGTATTCCTTGATTTCTGCCTCAACGGTCTCACGCTTTCTGTCGCTAACGACAACGGCCGGATTGATGTTCCGGTCAATGTCGCGGTCGAATAGTTCTCTAATCTTCATTGCTCGTCATTCAGAAGTTTGATCGCCCGGTACAGGTGCTCGTCCTCGAGCTCTCCGAAAAGTTTGTAATACTCACGCGCCGTTCCTGGGTAAAAGACGATGAGCTTGAATCCGTTGATATGCTTCTCAAAATTCGCCATGAACCGGCTTACTCGGAGGTACGGAAAAGCCCGTCCGAAGCCCTTCATGAACACGTACGCCACCTCGTAACCCTTGGAAGCAATAAGGTGGTCTTGAACTTTTGATTCTAACAATTGAAGGAAATCAGGAGCGTACGCCGCTTCTTTCAATCCCGCTTCTACAGCTTTCGGATTACGGATTTCATGCTCGAGGTAAAAACCGAGTTGAGTGGTATGCGCAAACGGGCGCTGCTCTAGATACGTCAACAACTCCTCGAAAACGTCTATCACCAGCACGTCGAGGTAGTTGTTCGGGCGCTTGAGTCTGCTCTGTATTTCTGCGATTTCCCGTTCAATCTCCACCTCTTTTTTCGCATCATACATGTACATGTACGCAGGAAAAAAAAGCTGACCGGTGGTGTATTCCTGGAATTCCTTGTCCTCAAGCCGCTCATAGAGTTCAGATATCGTCATGGCGTCAGTTTTGAAAGCACGCTTCTAAAAACCACTCCTCCTTGTGTCCTTTGAAGTAATCCCAAAAGCCCGGCGAGATACTTGCTGGTGCTACAAGTTGTTCTCCCCGAAGCAGGTTTGTAACCTTCAGCGCCTTCCGATACTGCGTATTGAGTTTAATCAAGGTCTCCTCTGACCAACTCCCTACATACTTATCTCTACCCGCCAACAAATCAAGGAATTGCTCAACATCTAACGCCGTTAAACCTGACCCTATCCGGTACTTCCTCAAGGCAAGCTCGTGATGCACATCGAAAACCAGCCTATAGGTTTTCATGCAGAGGTAAAGAGAAGCCAAAGCCTTCTCCAGCATCGGCAATTCAAAGTACCACTGCCAAAAATCACTGGGCGCTACACCGTTTCTCCGAATGATCTCGAGCAAGATCCGACGCCTCGCTCCTAAAGTCTTGATGCCGATTCGGTTGTTTTCATCCATTTCGACCCGCAAAAGCTCCTCAGCTGAATCGCTCTTCAAAAGTGGCTCAAGACGGTCAAACGTCTCCAACATAAGCCCTCCAGCGGTAAAATTCGCGTCGTAGATTGATTGATGTTCCAAGGGAAATCACATTACAATTTCAAATTTCTCACATGCTTCGAGGTGGCATCAATCAGCTTTTTCATTTTCGAAGAAAGCTCGCGAATAATGGCATCCCAGTTCCCTCGTTCCGTCTTATACCCTCCTTCGACATCGTACCTCAAACTGCACACCCGGTGTCCTTCGAGATCAGCCCAATTAATCGAGTCTCCGAAGACATTCTCTATCTCCGCCTGATGTTCCTTTAACTCATGAAAAATCCGCAGATTTTCGTCATCCGAGTCTTTACCTCGGTCTATACGCAATTCAATTCTGCAGCCATTCTGATTTACCCAGTACACGTACGACAAACCCGGTTTTCCAGCACTCGATCCTAGCCAGGCATCCTTTCCGGTGGAGTTCAGTGATGCAAATTGACGAATGCCCGATTGCAGTGTGTGGTGAAGGAGCAACTTCCAAAATTCGCCTCGACGGTGGTCATTTTCTGAATCCGCTTTGCGCCTGCTGCCTATTTGTTTCGCCTCAGCACTCGGACCTGTAATCACTGAGAGTAGAGGAGCTGCCGGACTTTCACCGATGCGAATCGCCTCGACACGCAGAAGGTAGAAGTCGCAGTTGTTTTCTCCTTCGTTCAGCCACGCAATGGCATTGATGTGCTCTTGCTTCGGATTCTCTACGATCCAAATGGCCACCTTCGCATTGAAGGAAGACAGATAGGTGATCAGCTTACCCAAATGATCGTGATCGCTATTCCCGTATTGGTTTTCGATAATCACAGAATGACCATCTACGGTTTCTGCCTTGATGTCCACGCTGAAATTGCCCGTAGATTGCTCCCTCTCAGCGCTCACCAGCTCGAAGCCCACCGTTTCACCCACGACATCAATGTTCTCAGTCAACCATGGGGTGAAATCCTTAGGTTCGATAGGAAACGCCTCTCGAATACCTATCCTGGAGAGCTTCTCAACTTTTGACATTTTCTTCAATCTTCAATGCGTAATTACTTCTCAAAAATATCCTGCAATGTGAGGATTTTTCAGGGACGTTTACTCTGCTTGACGGTCTGGAAAGCCATGAATCAGGAAAAAGCTCAGTTGAATGACCTAATCCTATCATTCTTAAAAACTTCCATCGGTCCTGCCTCCAACCAGAACTGTCATCTCCCATCATTGGTATACTAACACAACATACGCTTTTCGCCTAAAAGCGGCCGCGGCGCGTCACGTCGCCTTCGGGAAGGGCGGGAGGATGAGGTAGGGGAAGTCGATGTTTTCGTAGGCTTCCGGGTCGGAGCCGGGGGTGAGCAGGGCGTGGATGGGGCACGGCGGGGTTACGAATGTGTCGATGTAGCCGTCGCTGATGACGAGCGCGCGCTCGAAGCGCTGCTCCCGAATGTGGTAAAACACTTCTTCGATGTCTGTGCCACCGCCGCCTCGGGTGAACAGGTGAGCGTCTGACAAGCGGGCCGGGAGCACCGTGCAGTCGAAGGTCCACAGCGGCAGGCGGATCCAGTCGCGGAATTCGTAGAGCAGCGTGACGAGGTGGGGAAGCATGGGCAGCATGCTGCCGCTGACATCGAGGTACACCACCACCGAGCCGGGGGTGGACGGAACCGTGAAGTGCTCGCTGAACGGCAGGAAGGGCGAGCGGCCGTGGAGGACGGCAGCCCGCCGGTCGCTGGTGGACAGGACCGGCAGGACGTAGCCGTTCTGAGGGTTGCGCGCGGTGCCGCGCTTGCCGCCGTGGGCCACCAGGATCGAGCTCAGCATGCGGCGGACCGCCCCCTTCCAGCGGACCAGCTCCGGGTAGGGCGCGCGCGGCGTGGTGAGCGGGACCGGGGCGGAACCGTAGCGGCTGTAGGTGGGCAGCACCTCGCCCTCGATGCGGTGGACCCAAGCGTCCGCGGTGGCGTCCAGGACCGCCTCCTCCTCCGCGTGGTTGCCCAGCAGCGGGATGTGATCGATGTCCTCCGTGGGCAGCAGGTGTACGATGTCCTCGAGGGCCGGCGGATACAGCGGCTCCCACACCGCATCGCGCAGCCGCCGGAAGATCGACTCCTCCGAACTCATGCGCCGGCGCGGCGCGTACGGGTCGTAGGCGAGCGGCGTCTGCGGGAGCGGCGGAGCGAGGACGCGCGCGTAGCCCCGACCGGCCCAGTAGTAGCGCCGCAGAAACGCCGTGCCTTCGCCCTTCAGCAGGCGGATGACCAACGGATTCACGATGCAGTCCAGCGCGAAGTTCAGGGCGGGCGTCATGTGGGGGAATTTGCGCGTGTGGCGCAACACCACGTGCATGAACTCGTGCATGAGCACGAACCGCACGTCCTCGTCGTCCGGCGCGTGTTCTGCGATGAAGTCCGGGTTCACCTTCAGCACCGGCCGCTCGCCGAGCGTGACCGCCGCCGTGGGGACCGAGGTCGTGAACTCCAGCGCGCACAGGCCCAGCACCGCGCGGCAGGCCATCGGATTTGTGTCGAGCAAGTCGTAAAGCGCATGCCGGACACTGGCTTCAACGGATGTGGTAGTAGGCATGGGGAGAGACGAGTGCGAGCGAACGTGAAAGACGCATTTCCGTAAAAACCAGAGGCCTGCGCGGGTCAAACAGCGTCGTCCCGCTGCACGCTAACACCGCCGCCGCCAGGCTCGGCGCGCACTTCGACGCGATGTGGGAGCAC
>Ga0208787_1000438_pt1 | contig 19898 bp, 17 predicted proteins | sample Wag4_2014_7_11_FD_187362 | JGI IMG/M metagenome (GOLD analysis project Ga0208787, IMG submission 187362) | Fresh water microbial communities from Ohio, USA - Utica-2 Time Series HT 2014_7_11 (SPAdes) (version 2) | ecosystem: Environmental > Aquatic > Freshwater > Water tank | place: USA: Ohio... | reverse complement strand
TGTAATGTAACGCACGCTTGTCCAGATATTGAAATACTATTAAAAAAATACCCTCGTGGCGCTCGTTTTTTAAAAAAAGCTTTCTATCAATTCGCCACAAAAAATACGATTGCCTGGTTTGCAAAAAATGGTGTGACCTTACACACTGAAAAAGATGGTAGAATGTTTCCCACTACCAATAATTCTGAGACCATTATTGAATGCTTATTGAACAAAGTAAAAGAATATAAAATTCAAGTTTTATTGAATCATGAAGTAGTAAATATTGTAAAACAAAATGCTAGCTTTTCTATTACACTTGCGAATAACACAATACTAAATGCCGATGCTATTTGTATGGCAACAGGCGGCATGTTAAAAGCCAATAGTTTTGATTGGTTAACGCGTTTAGGCCATAGCATTGTAGAACCCGTTCCTTCTTTATTTACTTTTAATACTAGCGATAAATCTATTACTAATTTAATGGGCGTGGCGGTAGACAATGCAAGTATTCAGTGGGCCGGCAATAAACATATTGAACAAGGCCCTTTATTAATTACACATTGGGGTATAAGTGGTCCTGCTGCCATTAAATTATCGGCATGGTGTGCAAGAGAAATGGCTGCAGTAAATTATGATGGCAATATTATTATTAATTGGATACCTACTTATACTGAACAAAGTTTAAGAATGGAATGGATTAATTTCAGATTAGAATTAGGTAAAAGAGAAATGGGTGGAAAAAATCCATTTAATTTACCCAATAGGTTATGGCATTATTTTTTACAAACAGCTGAAATAAGCACTTCGCTTAAATGGGCCGATTTAAAATCGACACAGCAACAAATATTAATTCAACAATTAGTAAGAACTACTTTACCCATTAAAGGAAAAACAACTTTTAAAGAAGAGTTTGTGACTTGTGGTGGAGTAGAATTAAGCGAAATAGAGCCAAGTACTATGGAAAGTAAATTTATACCTGGTCTACATTTTGCCGGAGAAATGATGGATGTAGATGGCATTACGGGTGGTTTTAATTTCCAACACGCCTGGACATCTGGCTGGATTGCAGCCCAACATATGGGGCAGATGCACTAAGCCATTATACCTATTGATTATCAATAGCTTAGAACTATTTAAATTTTTACTTTTTAGCCCATTTTAGGGCAATTTTATTGGTTTTTTCCTACCTTTGCCGTCCGGTTCAAAAACACCGGATTTTATATGAGATTATTTATTAAAAACCTAAACGCAGACGCACAGGAATTCGACGGCGCTACAGCTGTTGAAGCAACTGCGACACCAAAAGCACCTGAACAAATTATTACAGCCCATGATGATTTTGACTGGAGCGTTGACAAACGTAACGTAAGTCATTATGCAGAAGCTGAAAGAGTTAAGTATGACAAAGTGTATGATGGCACTTTCGTACAAATTTCTGATGGAGAAATCATGAATGGATTAGTAGTTGCTTTAACTAAAACAGATGTTGTAGTAAACATTGGTTTTAAAAGTGATGGCTTAGTTTCATTAAATGAATTCCGTGACACCAATGGTGTTAAAACGGGTGATACAGTTGAGGTAATGGTAGTAGAAAAAGAAGACCGTGATGGTAATCTTCACTTAAGCCGTAAGTCTGCTCGTATTTACCGTGCTTGGGAAAGAATTATGGAAGTACACAAAACTGGTGAAGTAGTTACTGGTTTAGTGACAAGCAAAACAAAAGGTGGATTAATCGTTGATGTATTTGGTATGGAAACTTTCTTACCAGGTTCTCAAATTGATGTGAAACCTGTTACAGATTATGATCAATTCGTAGGAAAGACAATGGAATTTAAAGTAGTGAAGATTAACGAAACTATTAAGAATGCCGTTGTATCACATAAAGCCTTAATTGAAAGCGATATCGAAGCACAACGTGCAGAGATCATGAGCAAATTAGAGAAAGGTCAAGTATTAGAAGGTGTGGTTAAAAACATCACTGACTTCGGAGCCTTCATGGACTTAGGTGGATTAGATGGTTTATTATACATCACTGATATCTCTTGGGGTAGAATCTCTCACCCAAGTGAGGTGGTTAAATTAGACCAAAAAATTCAAGTAGTTGTATTAGACTTTGATGATGACAAAAAACGTATCAGCTTAGGTTTAAAACAATTAACTCCACACCCTTGGGATGTATTACCACAAGTATTATTAGAAGGTAGTGTTATAAAAGGTAAAGTAGTAAACATTGAAGACTACGGTGCTTTCTTAGAAATTCAACCAGGTGTTGAAGGTCTTGTACACGTATCTGAAATTACTTGGGCGAACACACCTATCAATGCAAAAGAATTCTTCAAATTAGGAGATGAGCATGAAGCGAAGGTGGTAACCTTAGATAAAGATGCACGTAAGATGAGCTTGAGTATTAAACAAATGTCTCAAGATCCTTGGAGCGCTATCGATAATAAATTCCCAGAACAAAGCAAACACAAAGGGCTTGTAAAAAATATCACTCCTTACGGTGTGTTTATTGAATTAGAATCAGGCATTGGTGGAATGATTCACATCAGCGATTTAAGCTGGTTGAAGCGTTTCAATCACCCTTCTGAGTATGTTAAAGTGGGAGAGTCTATCGATATCAAAATATTGAACATCGACAAAGAAAATAGAAAACTACAATTAGGACATAAGCAATTAGAAGAAGATCCTTGGAATGCATTAGAGCAAACTTTTGCCATTGGATCTATTCATGATGGTACCATCAGCCGTAAGGATGAAAAAGGTGCGATTGTACAATTGCCACATGGTCTTGAAGGTTTTGCACCTAATCGTCACTTAGCGAAAGAAGATGGCAAACAAGTTCAAGCGGAAGAAACAGCACAATTCATGGTGATTGAATTCGATCGTAATGAAAAGCGTATTGTAGTTTCTCATGCAAGAATTTGGGAGCAAAACATCCAAGAAGAAAAAGAAGTAGCTAAGAAAGAAGCAAAAGCTGAAAGTGATAACACTAAAAAAGCAGTTAAAGCAGTTCAAGCTAAAGTGGAGAAATCTACTTTAGGTGACCTAGGTGCTTTAGCTGAGATCAAGGCTAAAATGGATGACGATAAAGCAGCTGGTAAAGACGCTTAATCTAGTCTAAGTAATTGATATAGCCCCGTTTAGCGATGCTATTCGGGGCTTTTTTTATAATAATCTTAACGCCACAGCCCTCAAATTGGACGATTTTAGTCATAAATTGAGGATTATTAGTTAATTTTGCATCCCTGTATGAATAGAATATTTGTTGCTTTTTGTCTTGTTTTGGCCTTGTCTTCTTGTACTTCAAAATTCCAAAAAATTTTAAAGAATAAGGATAATGATTATAAGGTAAAAATGGCTGAGAGTTATTTTATACAAAAAAAGTATTCTAACGCACAACAGCTCTTTGAATCAGTAATGCCTTTTGTGAAAGGAACACCTCGATACGAAGAATTATATTTAAAATTTGCAAACTCCTATTATTTAGATAAGGACTACGAGAATGCAGAAAACTTATTTAAAACTTTTGTAGAGTATTTCCCTAATAGTCCAAGAACGGAAGAAGTAGATTATTTAAGAGCTTATACTTATTTTAAGCGTTCACCAAAAGCAGAATTAGACCAAACCACTACGAATAGAACCATTCAATTAATGCAACAATTTATTGATGGACATCCTACTAGTACAAGAGTGAAAGATGCCACTGAAGTAATTGATGCCTCAAGAACCAAGCTAGAATTGAAGGACTATAAAACAGCTACCTTGTATTCAGACCTTGCATTATACAGAGCAGCGGCTATTTCTTATGGTTTATTATCGGATGGTTATCCTGATTCAAAAAATGCAGACCAGTATAAGTTACTTACTTTAAAGGCTTATTTTCAATTTGCTGAAAATAGTTTTGTAGATAAGCAAAAAGAAAGATTTGATAAAGTAGTTGCAGAGTATAATGATTTTGTAGACCGTTACAGCGACAGCCCATTATTGGTTGAAGCAAAAAAAATAAAGAAACAAACAGATAATTATTTAAATTTAATAAAATGAGTAAACTAAGAAGAAATATGGGTGCCAACACCCCTTCTGTTGTAGAAACAAAAAGTTTAAAAGCTTTAAAAGCGAAGACGGGTAATTTGTATGAGTCTATCTCTATTATATCAAAGAGAGCCAATCAAATTAGCATTTCTGTAAGAGAAGAATTACACAGTAAATTAGAAGAGTTTGCTAGTCATACCGATAGCTTGGAAGAAATTCATGAGAACAAAGAACAAATCGAAATTTCTAAGGCTTACGAGCGCATGCCTAATCCTGCTATTTTAGCCACTGCTGAATTTATCGATGACAAAATATATTACCGTAAAAACGAGGAAAGCGATTTATTCCGCTAGTATTTACTTTTACAAAATTAAAACGTCCCGAAACTATTGAGGTATCGGGACGTTTTTGTATTTTAGGGTTAAATAGGTAGGCTATGTGTAAGAAATTATTATTTACCATTTTTCTGATGACTGGCGCTTTGCATTCATTGCATGCGCAAGAAATAGCCGCCTCTATTATTATACAATCTAATAAAGTTGACAATCAAGTAGATCCTAAATTATTCCCTCAATTACAAATTCAATTAAAAGATTTTATCAATCAACGTAAATGGACCAACGATGCCTTTTCAAGCGAAGAGAAAATTGATTGCAGCTTTTATATTACGATTGAATCTATGGTCGCTCCAGGCGTATACGATGCCAAATTAAGTATTGTTTCCAATAGACCCATTCATAATGCCAGCTATAGTAGTTCTGTATTAAATATGCAGGATGCTAATTTTACATTTAAATATCAGCTTTCTCAGCCTATTGAATTTAATGAAAATAGAATTCAAGGTGCCGATCCTTTAGAGTCGAACTTGACTGCCACACTGGCCTACTATATTTATATTATTTTAGGACTTGATTATGATTCCTTTGCTTCCAAGGCCGGCATGCCATATTTTAATAAAGCCCTTAATATTATATACAATGCACCAGAGGGTAGTGGTATAAGTGGTTGGAAAAGTTATGATGGACAAAGAAATAGATTTATTTTAATTGACAATTTAACCAAGTCTAGTAATGATAAAGTGCACGATATTATTTATAGTTATTACAGAGAGGGGCTAGATCAATTGACAGAAAAGCCAGAAATAGCGAAGAGTCATATTTTAAATGCTTTAATTAACTTACAAGATATGAATGAGGGGGCTGTGAGTGGAATGCTTATTCCTATATTAATGCAGGCTAAGTTTTCTGAAATTGTGGGTATTTTTAGTAAGTCGGATAAAGCCACTCGAAAACAATTACTCACTACTTTATCTTCCTTAGATATTGCTAATATTAACAAGTATAAAGAAAAGCTAGAATGAAAAAATTAATTATATTTTCTTTTATTTTGTTAGGCTGTCAAACGAAAGCGGCTAATGAAAAAAGCGTTGATATGAAAACCATGCAAACAGTGGTTTGGCAGTTAATGCAGGCCGATGAATATTATACTAGGATATCTGTTGTCGATAGTGCCTGGAAAGCAGACAAGAAAAACGTCGAATTTTACCAGCAAATCTTTGATTTAAATAAGGTAGACAGAGTTGAATTTTATAACACCATCGATTATTTGCAAAGACACCCTATTGAATTCAAAGAGTTAATGGATTCAGTCATTGAGCTTTCGAAAAGAGAAAAAAAATAATATAATAACATAGGCTTTAAACTAGAATTCCCTAAAGAATTTTACTTTTGTATCCTTACAATTAAAACAAAAAAATACAATAAACATGAGCAATTTAATGGGTAAACCCGCACCTGCCTTTACACTTTTTGATACTGAAAAAAAAGCAGTAAACTTAGAAGATTATAAAGGTAAAAATGTAGTAGTCTTATTTTTCCCTTTAGCTTTCACAGGCGTTTGTACTGCAGAATTATGTAGCATTAGAGATAACATTGGAACATACAATTCAGCTAATGCAGTTGTATTGGGTATCTCTGTAGACTCTTTATTTACTTTAGGTAAATTTAAAGAAGAGCAAAAATTAAATTTCTCTTTATTAAGCGATTTTAATAAAACAGCGATTGCTGATTATGGCGTGAAATACGATGTATTCCCTGCTTTTGAAATGCAAGGTGTTAGCAAGCGTGCTGCATTTGTAGTAGACAAAGAAGGCGTTATTCAATATGAAGAAATTTGTGCAACCCCTGGTGACTTACCAAATTTTGATGCTATTCAAACGACTTTGAATAAATTGAACTGAAAAGTCGCTGCATGTTAATTTTTAAAAAGGGTCCCGAATTATCGGGACCCTTTTTTGCTTTTTAATATTTTTTATAGAATATAAAATTATATACAATTATATACAATCGTATTAATTTCTATCGATCGCAAACTTCTACAATTAAAAACTTTAAGTAGTGTGTATTTTCCATACCCCAAATAATAGGATGGTCGCTAGACTGCGACTGATAAGTCACCTGACGTATTCTTTTCTTGGCATCCCAGGCAGCCATCTGTATTGTTTCTAAAAATAATTCAGGGCTCACCAGGTTGGTGCAACTTGATGTTACCAAAAAGCCACCATTACGAAGCATTTGCATACCTCTTAAATTAATTTCCTTATAACCTGTAACGGCTTTATCTATATTGTTTCTACTTTTTGTAAATGCAGGAGGGTCTAACATCACCACATCATATTTTCTACCTTCCTTACCCCATTTTTTTAATACATCAAATGCATTCATGGCTTCAAATTTCACGATATGATCTAGTTTATTTAAAGCAGCATTTTTATTGGCCTGTGCAACTGCGCCTTCTGAAATATCAATTCCCAAAACAGATTTCGCTCCATAATGGGCAGCATGTATTTCAAAAGTACCTGTATAAGTAAAGGCTCCTAATACATCGGCACCTTTTACAATATCTTTAATGGCCCTTCTATTATCTTGTTGGTCTAAAAAATAACCTGTTTTCTGACCTGTTTCAATATTTACATAAAACTGTAAATCATTTTCCTTTATAATTATTTCAGTAGGAAAAGGTGCAGTTAAAAAATCTTTTACTTGCGTGAGTCCTTCTAGTTCTCTAACCGGCACATCGTTTCTTTCATAAATGCCTTTAGGTGAAAATATTTTTTGAAGGGCCTCTACAATAGCTGGTTTCCAAATATCTATACCTAAGGATAAAGTTTGCAAAACAAAATAGTCATTGAATTTATCAATAATTAAAGCAGGTAATCCATCGGCTTCCCCAAATACCAAACGACAGTTTTCGGTATAGCCCAATTGTTGTCTATAGGCCCAAGCGGTTTTAATTTTATCATAGAAAAAATTTGCATCAATTTCCTCTCTTTTTCTAGTAAGCAATCTTATAATAATTTGAGAATTGGGGTTAATATAGCCCCTGCCTGCTAATTGGCCATCAAAGAAGTAAACTTCTACAATATCTCCAGGTTCAATGGGCCCTGCAATACGGTCTACCTCATTATTGTAAATCCATGGGTGGCCCTGGGCAATTCTGGGGTTAATTTTCTTGTTTAAATACACCTTTGTCATGGCACAAATATAGCGCCCAAATGAGTGACAACTTGTGCCTATTTTAGGCCTATTTCTGTCAATTTTGCCCTAATTCTTGATTTGGCAATATTTTTGGGAGATATTTGTAACAATATGAAAACTATGGAAGACAAAGAAATGGATACTAAGGATCAAGCCATTGATGCTCAAAATGTAGCCGAAAACAGCCCAGAAATTGCTCCTGAACTTGAAGAAACGCCCCTAAGCGAACTAGACCAATTAAAGGCCGATTTAGCCGATCAGAAGGATAAATACCTACGTTTAATGGCAGAATTTGAAAACTTTAGAAGAAGAACTGCCAAGGAAAGATTGGACCTTATCCAAACAGCTGGAAAAGACGTTATTGTTTCCATGTTGGAAGTAATGGACGATTGTGATAGAGCTGAAAAGCAGTTGAATAGTGCCGATGATATTTCGGTTCAAAAAGAAGGTATCCAATTAGTGTTTAATAAAGTGAGATCCACTTTACAATCGAAAGGGGTAACTGCTATGGAAAGTTTACACAAAGATTTTAATGTTGAATTGCATGAAGCCATTACAGAAATTCCTGTTACTGATAACAAACAAAAAGGAAAAGTAGTGGATGAAATTACGAAAGGTTATTTTTTAAATGATAAAATTATCCGCTTTGCAAAAGTAGTGGTAGGAAAATAAAATTGGACTATGTCAAAAAGAGATTATTACGAAGTATTAGGTGTCACGAAATCTGCGTCAACGGATGAAATTAAAAAAGCATACCGTAAAGTGGCGATGCAATTTCACCCAGATAGAAATCCGGGCGATAAAGCTGCAGAAGAAAAATTTAAAGAAGCTGCCTCTGCTTATGAGGTTTTAAGTGATACAGATAAGAAAGCAAAGTATGATCGATTTGGACATGCTGCCTTTAGTCCAGGTGCTGGTGGCGGCGGTGGATTCAGCGGTGGTGGAATGGATATGAATGATATCTTTAGTCAGTTTGGTGATGTATTTGGAGAAGATATGTTTGGTGGATTTTTTGGTGGCGGAGGAAGTCGTTCAAGATCTTCAAGATCGAGAGGACAAAGAGGAAGCAACTTAAGAATTAAACTTAAGATGAACTTTGAAGAAATTGCAAATGGTGCGAATAAGCAAGTAAAAGTAAAAAAACATGTTTTATGTACTACTTGCGGAGGTAATGGTGCAAAAGATAAAAATAGCGTGCAAACCTGTGGTACTTGTAATGGATCGGGTCAGGTGAAAAGAGTCACCAATACTTTTTTAGGACAAATGCAAACAGTGAATACTTGTCCTACTTGTAATGGAGAAGGGAATACGGTGACTGCTAAATGTGCTCCTTGTAAAGGAGAGGGTCGTGTCTATGGAGAAGAAACCATATCTATAGATATTCCAGGGGGTGTGCAAGATGGCATGCAATTAAGTATGTCTGGAAAAGGTAATGCGGGTGAGAGAGGTGGAAGCTCAGGCGATTTAATTATCATGATTGAAGAAGAAGCACATGAGAGTTTGCATAGAGATGGATTAAATGTTTCATTTGATTTATATATCACCATACCTGATGCGGTATTTGGAACAAGTATAGAAGTGCCTACCATAGATGCTAGAGCAAAAATTAAAATTCCACCAGGTACACAAAGTGGAAAGGTATTTAGGTTAAAAGGAAAAGGTTTTCCAGAAGTACAAGGATATGCGAAGGGAGATCAACTCATTAATGTGCATGTTTGGACCCCGCAACAAGTAAGTGCAGAGGAAAAGGCTATCTTAGAAAAGATGCAACAAAGCCCTAACTTCCAACCAAAGCCAACGAAGTAATTTTATTTTAATTGGTAGATATCTTTTGAGTTTCTACCCAAGCCATCGTAATCAAGGCCATAGCCTACAACAAATTTATTGGGTATCTCAAAGCAAGTATAGTCTACTTGTACGGGAAATTGCAAGGCTTCTTTTTTATTTAATAATACAGCAATTTTTACAGAGGCAGGACCACTTGAGAGTAATTGAGGTAAATAATGGTGTAGGGTTTTACCAGTATCAATAATGTCTTCTAAAATAATAATATCTCTGCCGCTCACATTGGCTTCAAGGCCAATGGCAGTTATAACATTGCCTGAAGAAGACATGCCTTTATAAGAGGCTAGTTTAATAAAGCAAACCTCGGCTTCAATACTTATTTGTTTAAATAAATCGGCGGTAAATAAAAAAGAGCCATTGAGTATTGATAAGAAAATGGGTTTTTTACCTGCATAGTCTTTATTTAATTGAATAGCTAGTGTAGTAATTTTTTCTTGAATTTCTTTTTCAAGTAAGTAGGGAACAAATTCTTTATCTAATACTTTAATGCTACTCATAATTAATTATCTTTTTTACGCTTTAAAAAATTAGGGAGGGTGCTATTTTTTGGAGGTGTTGCAGTTTTTTTAGGGGCTTCGCTGATTTTAAATAAAACAAGGGTAGCACCGGCTACAAGTGTTTTGTCTGTCACACCCGCATTATAGGCTTGTAAGTAACTTAATTGTATGCCTTCGTTTTGACTTATATCATATAAACTTTCACCGGCTGCTACTACATGCACTTTTTTACTTACTTCTTTTCTTTTAGGCACTAAGTATAAAATTTGATCCTTAGTCACTAGGTCTGTTTCTTCTAAATCATTGTAGCCATATAGTTTGTATAAGGCAATATTATAAGTAGTAGCTAATTCTAAAAAGGAACTACCAGCGCTTGCGTAAATAGCTAATAATTGATTGGCTTTGAATTTTCCTTTAGGGTAGTCAAATGGAATGGGGCTGTTTTCTGTTTTGATCTTTAGATTACTTGTGTCAAGTATTTTTCTGTCAACTATACTTGTATCTTTAAATTTGATATCTTTTACAATATTAACAGTATCTGTTTTAGAGGTATTGATTTTGGGAAGCTCCCTAGGCAGGGTTTCAATACCATTGATTGCAGTGGGCGCAGTTATTTTTATATTATTGTAACTTGTTATTCCTTTTACAGTTGAAAGCTGAATGGTATCAATGTATTTTGAGTTAATTCTATCCTGGGCATTAGCTATATTATTAATTGAAGAAGTAATTGGAGAAGCAAGCGAACTAGCAATTACAGTAGTATCTTTTTTTGTAACGGCATCTTCTAGTTTTTTACTCGTATCTATTTTTTGAGTAGGGGTATCTTCATCTTCAAAAAAAGCAAGTTCAGGGAAATTATATTGAGAAAGTTCAAAATCATTAATGACTTTAAGTAGTTTTTTTGGATAATCTGAAGCAGTGGCATAGCCTGCCTTTTTAAGCCCATACGCCCAAGCAGAATCATCCACTGGATCCAGTTCAAATAATGGAGCGTAATTAGGTCTGGTTTTTAGAAAATTGGAATGGTCAATAAAAGAGGCATTCGAATTAGGGTAAGCCCTGAAACATTCTTGTTTGGTATCGTCGTCTTGGTATGTCGTTTCTCCTTTCCAATCGCTTTTACATTTAATGCCAAAATGATTTTTAAAATTTAAAGCCAAATTGCTTTCGCCGCTATTAGATTCAATAATACCTTGTGCTAAAGTAATAGAGGCAGGAATACCTGTGCGCTTCATTTCACTTATAGCAATATCTTTATACTGGTCAATATATATTAAGGTAGCTGTTTTTTGTGCTAATGTAGTTAGGGGAAGGGTCAAAAAGAAGAGTAAAGCAAGCTTGCTTATTTTCATGCTATTATTTTTTTCTAATCAAAGTTAAGCCATCTCTTATTGTTAACATCACTTGTTCAGTTTTTTGATCTAAAAGGACATACTCGTTGAATGCCTGTATGGCCTTGGCGCTTTTGCCTTTGATAGACTCCTCCAATACCTCTCCATGAAATAGAACATTATCAACAATCATAATGCCTTTATCATGTAAAAGGGGTAGTACCATATTATAGTATTCGATATAACTAGTTTTGTCTGCGTCAATAAATACCAAGTCCCATTTTTTTTGAAGGGTAGGTATAATTTCTTTGGCATCACCTACATGCATATGCAATTGCTTCGATCTAGGATTTTTTTCAAAAGCTGCTTTTGCTTTTTGTGCATCTTCGGCCCTTAATTCAATGGTATGTAATGCTCCATTACTCGTTAAGCCCTCAGCTAAACATAAGGCGCTAAAACCAGTAAAGCTTCCAATTTCTAAAATATGGGTGGGCGCAAGCATTTTGCTTATAAAGCTTAAGAAGCCTCCTTGGGTCCAACTACTTTGTAAATGGCCATGTTCATGGGTTGCCAAGGTTTCCTCAAATAAGCTCTTTAAATAGCTTGGAGTAGCATTGGAATATGCTTGTGTATAGTCGTTCGCCAATGGGTTAATGAAATCCATGGAACAAAGGTCTAATTTTTTTCTGTATTTGGCCTTGAAATTAACCAAAGACCTATAAAGGTGAGTAGACCATTGATAATGAGTAGCTCTTGGCCAATTCTAAACTTGCCAAATAGAAAGGGTTGTGCATAATCAAGCAGCAAACATAATATTGGTGCTAGGAAGCAAGGAATAAACGACCATTTGTCAACCAGCTTTCTTTTAGTTAGTATGCCAAAAGCAAATAAACCTAAAAGGGGCCCATAGGTATAGGAAGCAATTTTTAAAAGTAAATCAATAATACTTTTATTATCAATCCATTTAAATACCAGTACCATTATGAAAAACAAGAAGGCAAAATATAAATGTACTCTTTGTCTAATTTTTTTCTTTTTAGCTTCATCCCACTGCGTATTTCTTTGCATACCTAATAAGTCAATGCAGAAACTAGAAGTTAGGGCAGTAATGGCTCCATCGGCAGAGGGGAATAAAGCCGATATTAATGCTAAAATAAAAATTATAGAAATATAGGGAGGCATATGATAAAGCGCAATACTTGGAAATAAGTCATCACCTGTAGCAGTGATATTATTTTGTGCAGCATATAAATTTAATAAACCTCCTAGAAATAAAAATAAACTAATGACTAGTAACATGGTGAAGCCAATTGTGATCATATTTTTTTGAGCATCTTTTAAAGTTTTTACCGAAATATTCTTTTGCATCATTTCTTGATCCAAGCCTGTCATGGTAAGTGTAATAAAGGCCCCTCCAATAATTTGTTTTAAGAAAAAGGATTTACTATTCACATCTGTATTAAAAACAGTAGCAATACCTTTTACTTGCATAGCCCCTAATGCATCTGTTACGGAAAAATGCATATTGTTTAAAATATAAATGCTACAAATAATTAAGCCCATTAACATACCAGATGTTTGCAAGGTATCGGTCCAAACAATAGTTTTTACACCTCCTTCGTAAGTGTATAATAAAATCATTATTAAAATAACGAGGGTGGTGGCCCAAAAAGGTACATCCAAACTATCTAAAATAAATACTTGTAAAATTTTCACTACTAAATAAAGTCTTGCAGTAGCGCCTAGGGTTCTTGATAAAACAAAAAAGGAGGCCCCCGTTTTGTAGGCATTAAAACCTAATCTTTGTTCCAGATAATGATAAATGGAAGTAAGATTCAATTTGTAATAAATGGGTAATAAAACATAGGCGATGGTAAAGTATCCAATAAGATAGCCAATGGTAATTTGTAAATAATGAAAGGCGTCTTTGCTCACTGCACCTGGAACACTCACAAAAGTAACACCGCTTAAAGAAGTACCAATCATACCAAAGGCCACTAGCATCCAATTACTATTTTTATTGCCTATAAAAAAAGACATATTGTTACTATTCTTTCCAGCCATCTTTGCTACCCCTAATAAGATCCCAAAGTAGATGATGATAAATAGGAAAAGTAAAGTTGCGCTCATGGTCTTGATTTGAATGGGCAAAGTAATAAGAATCTTTGAAATAATTAACTAAATTGCTACTATATTCAAGTTAAAAATTGTTTTTATGAAAATCAAGGCCCTCACTGTTTTCTGCGGTTCAAAATCAGGGGCGAATCCAAGCTTTTTAAATGAAGCCACTGCATTAGGCCAACTATTAGCCGAGGAAAATATAAACTTGGTCTATGGAGGAGGGAATAAAGGTTTAATGGGTGCCTTGGCCAATGGATGTCTTGCCCATGGAGGAAAAGTAATAGGTATTATGCCTAAATTATTATTAGAATGGGAAGCGCAGCATACAGGCTTAACAGAATTAATTATAACGGAGGATATGCATGAGCGAAAAAAAATACTCTATGAAAAAGGGGAGGCTGGCTTAGTGCTTCCGGGTGGCATGGGTACATTAGATGAGCTATTTGAAATGCTCACTTGGAATAATTTAAAAATACATAGCAAAAAAATTTTTGTACTAAATATTGATGGATACTATGATGCCCTTATTCATCTTTTAGATAATATGGATACAAAAGGATTTATGTATGATAACTGGAAAGATAGAATAATTGTTTGCCCTTCTGTGGAATCGCTTAAGCCTCTTTTATCTTAATTTTTTATTATCTTAATTGGCAATTTTTAAATCTGCTTTTTTCTTTTTTCTGAAAATAGGAAATCCCGCGCCTGCTCTAATGATGGGTTGTGGTCTTGATTGACCAATTTTATAAGGAGATTGATCGGCGTTTAATAAGTCTATCAACACAGAAAAATAAGACATGCCATCTGCATTATGTTTTCCGTAGCCTATGCCGCCAAGTATACTAGTGGCACCAAAATTAGTACTAGCCCTTACGCCATTGCTATAATTATTGGCAGAAGTCCAAGTTCTATTATATTCTGGTTGTATTTGAATAAAGAATTGTTCTACAGGCCACACCCTTGCAAAAACACCAGCACCTAATTGAAAGTTTTTAATTTTTTCATTAGAACCAAATGATAGATTAAATGAAGAATAATAAATATTAGCGATAATACCTGCGTCGATATATTTATTATAGCTTTTAAGTAATTCAGGATTAAGCCCCAATTGAAAAGAGTTATTTCCCCCACCTAGTAATAAGCCTCCACCAAATAATATGGGTTTTTCTTCTTTAAATACTTTTTGGGTTTGAATAATATTTTGTGCTTGGGCTGATTGGCTTATAATGATAATGCTTAGTATAAGAAGGACACTGAATAATTTGTTGGATCTTATCATAAGTAAAGTAAACATTTAAATAGCACTGCGAATTTTATTTATTTAAATCGAAAATTTTACCAGCATTTAAAATATGATTCGGATCAAATACCTTTTTGATGCCCTTCATTAATTCCATACTTATAGGATCAAATACCACTGGCATAAAAGATTTTTGAATCAGTCCAATACCATGTTCTCCACTAATTGTACCTCCTAGAGATTTCACCAATTCAAAAATTTTAGTAAGGATGATTTGTATCTCCTCATTTTCATAACTTTTTTTATACTTTGGATGGTTTATTCTGATATGCAAATTACCATCTCCTGCATGACCATAAGAAACAACTTTAAATCCGTTATCAAGCGCTAATGCTCTAACACCTTTAATTAAACGGGGTAGTTCAGCCCTAGGCACTACTGTATCTTCTTCAATCGTATAACCTGCTGCTACAGAGGCTTCACTTGCCTTTCTGCGTATTTTCCAAAGTTCATTTTTTTGTTGGGCATCATCGGCAAAATATAATTCACCCACTTCAAAATTCGCTAATACTTCAGCAATGGCTTCCATGTCCTTCATCAATACATCTAGGTCATTGCCATCTACTTCTATAATTAAATGTGCTTCTAAGCCTTCGGTAATTGGAATGGCTGTGCTTTCACATAATTTGCTAGCTAATTTAATAGATTCAATTTCCATAAGCTCCATTGCACTTGGCGTAATACCTGCTCTAAATATGGCACTCACTGCTTCGCTCGCTTTTTCTACACTATTAAAAGGAGCAAGCATCAACAAATCAAATTTTGGATGCGGAATTAATCTTAAAACAATTTTGGTAACAATTCCCAAAGTGCCCTCACTGCCTACTATTAACTGTGTTAAATTATAACCGGTTGCATTTTTCAACACATTGGAACCTGTCCATATAATTTCACCAGTAGGTAAAACTATTTCTAAGTTTAAAACATAATCTTTTACTACACCATACTTTACTGCCTTAGGTCCTCCAGAATTTTCTGAGATATTACCACCAATAAAACAAGAGCCTTTACTGGCTGGATCGGGAGGATAGAACAAGCCTTTTTCTTTAACTGTATTTTGTAAAACTTCAGTGATGACTCCAGGCTCGGTAGTGACTTGTAAATTTCTTTCATCAATTTCTAAAATGGAATTAAAACGCTCCATAGAAATAACCAAACCACCTAAATGAGGTAGGGCACCACCTGTAAGTCCAGTGCCAGCACCTCTGGGGGTGACATGAATTAAATGTTGGTTACAAAGTATTAGTAATTTTGAAATTTCTTCTGCAGTTCTTGGCTTCACGACTACCTGTGGTGCGTAATGCAATTTTTCTGTTTCATCGCTACCGTATTTGGCAAAGCTTTCTTCGTCTGTAAAAAAGTAAGCAGCCCCTACAATAGACTTTATTTCTTCTAAAAGGGAGAGGGTAATATTGTTCATACCAGTAAAATAATTTTAAAACGAGCTATTTAAAAAAGTCCATACAACATGCCGTCCACCTTGCTTATTATTTCGCCTAAATCTTCTTCCGATTCGCCGAATTTATTTTTATCGCAGTCGATAATTAATACAGGACCTTCTTTATAGCCATCTACCCATTTATTATAGTATTCGTTTAATTTTTTTAAATAATCTAAACGAATATTTTCTTCATATTCTCTACCTCTTTTTTGAATTTGAGAAACCAAGGTAGGTACAGAGGCTTTTAAGTAAATGAGTAAGTCTGGAGGTTGTACCATTGTTTTAATAGTACTAAAAAATTTAAAATAGTTGTCAAAATCTCTTTTGCTCATAAGTCCCATCTCATGCAAGTTGGGCGCAAAAATATTAGCATCTTCATAAATGGTTCTATCTTGAATCACTGTTTCAGTTCCTCTTTGAATTTCTAAAATTTGGTTCAAGCGTCCATGTAAAAAATAAATTTGCAAATTAAAACTCCAACGCGTCATGTCGTCATAAAAATCCATCAAGTAGGGGTTGTGGTCTACATCCTCAAATTGAGGTATCCAACGATAATGCTTGCTTAACATTTCGGTTAAGGTAGTTTTACCTGCTCCAATGTTTCCTGCAACTGCAACGTGTTTTGGTTTTTTAGCTTTTGCCATGGTGTGAAAATATAAAATAGTTGAGTACTATTTAGCTATGTTAATAATTAATTGATCTTGTTTAATAATCCATCCCAACGGCCTTTCTTACCATCGACAAAGTATCCGAAGCGCTTGCTCTGGCTTTATCTGCTCCCTGTCTAATGATCTTTGTGAGTAAGTCTTTGTTGTTTTGTAAATCAATTGCCTGATTACGAATAGGTTGAATAAAGCTAACCATATCCTCCGCCAATTGCTTTTTCATATCTCCGTATCTTATGATACAATTCCCTTCACTACTATTATTGAAATCATCTTCAAATTTTTGCACTGTATCCTTGTCACTCACCAACTTCATTAAGGTAAATAAATTCTCAATATAATCGGGCTTCACTGAATTCGGTGTAAGGGGCCCTTGATCAGTCTTGGCTTTTTTAATTTTATTACGAATAGCCTCATCTTCATCGGCTAAAAATAAAGTGGTGTTCTGATTTTCACTCTTACTCATTTTACCATTGCCATCTAATCCTAATATTTTTACTAGCTCACTGTTATAATTAAAAGCATAAGGTAAAGGAAAGGTTTCACCGTATCTGTAATTAAAACGCTCCGCAAAATTGCGGGCCATTTCTAAATTTTGTTCTTGATCTTTGCCCACAGGCACTTTCACCGCGCGGTGTATTAATATATCGGCTGCTTGCAGAACAGGGTAAGTAAGTAGTCCTGCATTTACATTTTCTGGTTGCATGCGTACTTTGTCTTTAAAAGAAGTGGTCTTTTCTAATTCTCCTTTGTAGGCCAACATATTTAAATACAAATACAATTCTGCAATTTCCGGCACATCGCTTTGAACATACAAAGACACTTTCTCTGGGTCAAGTCCACAAGCAATATTTTCAGCTACAACCCTGAGCACGCTTTCTTTTAAAGTTTTAGTATCGGGATGGGTGGTTAAGCTATGCCAGTTGGCTACGAAAAAATAACAGTTGTATTCGTCTTGCATGCGCACATAATTACGCATGGCGCCAAAATAATTGCCTAGGTGCAAGTAGCCTGTAGGCCTAATTCCGCTTAATACAATTTCCTTTTTCATAGAACTGCGAAGATAATGAATCAGGAACCCATTTTTTACCATCTTTTTGGGATATTTGTACAGAATTTAAAAATAATCAGTTTGTCAACAGCTTCTCTTTTATCTAGCCCCATTGAATACCTGAAAGGGGTGGGCCCTCTGAGGGCCGATATGCTTAAAAAAGAGCTGGGTTTATTCACGTTCAACGACCTTTTGCATCATTTTCCGCATCGCCATATTGATAAAACCAAGGTCGGCACGATTGCCTCCATCACCCCGGATATGGATTTTGTTCAAATAAAAGGAGTCTTACAAGGCATCGACATTATTGGGGTGAAAAGGTCGAAACGCTTGGTGACTCAATTGAAAGACGAGACGGGTATTATTGAACTTGCCTGGTTTCAAGGAATTTCTTGGGTGCAAAAAAATATTGTAGAAGGCCAGGCTTACTTAGTTTTTGGCAGGGTTAGCTTTTTTAATGGCAAAGCACAAATGGTGCATCCTGAAATTGAACCCTATATGGCAAGTATGATGGCACAGAAATCTTTACTTGAACCAGTATATTCCACCACTGAAAAATTAAAGGCCCGTGGGCTGAATGCCAAACAAATTGGAAAACTTACCCAAACTTTATTTCAACAAATAAGTGATAGAGATGTTCCTGAAAATTTACCCTCGCATTTATTAGAAAGTAGAATGGGCAGATGGGAGGCCTATAGACAAATACATTTTCCCACATCCGGGGCGCATTATAAAGAAGCCCTAGACCGATTAATTTTTGAAGAGTTATTTATGGCGCAAGTGAGACTTAATTTAATAAAAATTGATAGGCATAAAAATAGCAAGGGTCAATTATTTGAAAAAGTAGGTAACTATTTTAATACTTTTTATAATAAACATTTGCCTTTTGAATTAACGGGTGCACAAAAAAGAGTGATTAAAGAAATTAGACAAGATGTGGGCAAGGGTTATCAAATGAACAGACTCTTGCAAGGCGATGTAGGTAGTGGAAAAACGATGATCGCGTTGCTTGCTATGTTAATTGCCGCTGACAATGGTTTTCAAAGTTGTTTAATGGCGCCTACCGAAATTTTAGCTTCTCAGCATTATGAAAGTTTATCAGAATTATTAAAAGAAATGCCCATTGAAATTGCATTATTAACGGGGAGTACAAAAATTGGGGAGCGAAGAAGAATATTAAAGGGATTATTAGAAGACGATATACATTTTGTAGTGGGTACCCATGCCATTATTGAAGATGTGGTGCAGTTTAAAAACTTAGGTTTAGCAGTCATTGATGAGCAGCACCGATTTGGTGTAGCGCAACGCGCTAAGCTTTGGAAAAAATCGTCTATACCTCCGCATGTATTAGTCATGACTGCAACACCTATTCCAAGAACATTGGCCATGACTGCCTTTGGTGATTTAGATTATAGTGTGATGGATGAACTACCGCCGGGCAGACAACCCATTAAAACAGTACATCGTTATGAAACTTCAAGAGCCAGTGTAATGGACTTTGTCAAAACAGAAATTATAAAAGGTAGACAGGCTTATTATGTATATCCCTTAATTGAAGAGAGTGAAAAACTAAGTTTTGAAGATTTAATGCAGGGCTATGAACAAGTGAAAAGTTTTTTTCCTGAACCTACTTATAAAATTAGTATGGTGCATGGAAGGCAAAGCAGTGTAGAAAAAGAAACTAATATGCACCGATTCAAAACGGGTGATACACAAATATTAGTGGGTACTACTGTGATTGAAGTAGGGGTGAATGTGCCCAATGCATCGGTGATGGTCATAGAGAGTGCAGAAAAATTTGGCTTATCGCAATTGCATCAATTAAGAGGCAGGGTGGGTAGAGGAAAAGAACAGAGTTATTGTATTTTATTAAGTAGTGTGAAAGCAGGTAGAGAGGCGAAGGAAAGATTAAAAATAATGTGCAATACCAATGATGGTTTTTTAATTGCCGAAAAGGATTTGGAATTGAGAGGCCCTGGAGATATTGATGGTACAAGACAAAGCGGTGCTTTGAACTTTAAATTAGCGAATATAATTAACGATAAAATTGCATTAGAAGAAGCAAGAGTAGCAGCTTTCGCGCTTTGCGAAAAG
>Ga0208787_1000437_pt1 | contig 19933 bp, 18 predicted proteins | sample Wag4_2014_7_11_FD_187362 | JGI IMG/M metagenome (GOLD analysis project Ga0208787, IMG submission 187362) | Fresh water microbial communities from Ohio, USA - Utica-2 Time Series HT 2014_7_11 (SPAdes) (version 2) | ecosystem: Environmental > Aquatic > Freshwater > Water tank | place: USA: Ohio... | reverse complement strand
CATCGTTGAACTTACCCAAGAAGATATCCCTTTGCTCCGCACCCTGTGTCAAATATATCTTACCAATTTTATGTTTGGCAATGGCATTCTTGGGGTCTACCATCAGCGCATTTTCATACGATTTTACAGCCTCACCTCCATTCATCATACCTCTGTAAAGATCGCCCATGTATATGTGTGTAAAAGGATCTTTGAATCCTTTCAAAGTTGTGGCAAGTTTTAATTTTTCAATACCATAGGCTGCATCACCACCTTTTTCAAGGTTAGCCTTGCCGATAGCGGTCAACACCTCCACATTTTTACCTTTGGTAAGCGAGATGGCCGTTTCAAAACGCTGACGTGCATCAGCAGTTTTACCTTCTATCAACTCTGCCTGTCCTTTTGCAACAAGCAACAGCGGGTGACTTCCATTTTCACCTTGCATGGCTTTGGCCAGAACGGCATCTGCACCTTTGGGATCGCCATTTTCAAAGTAAGCCTGTGCAAGCCAGTATGCAGTCTCAACGTTGGCAGGTGCCTGATCCATCATTTGCTGTAGGATTTTTTTTGCTGCGTGATGTCTTTGAACGTGCAGCATACGGCGGCCTTCCTGTACGGACTGTGCCATTACTCCTGCAGAAACCATGAGGGCCAGAATAGTTATCCCAAACTTCAATTTTAGCATCGTTTTCATTTTATGAGGTGTAAATGTAAGAAATCATATTTTTATTCGGAAACATTTGCCTTACGTATTTGCAAAGCCATGCGGTCTGGTACGAGATACCCACGCCTGAAAATCAGTTGACCCTTTTCATGGGTCAGAAAATTGACAAAACCTTTACCTAATCCTGCAAAATTTTCTTTTAAAATATAGTATAGCCCCCTGTTTAGCGGGTAGCGCTTCATGGCAATGTTGGCCTGATAAGGCCTTACATAAACTTCCTCTTCACAATTGGCACACTGCAGTGCTGCAAGTCTTACTCGTTTCTGGAAACTCAGTTGGGCGGGATCTTCGCGGTTGCCGATCCAGCTTACACCAATGAAACCAATTGCCTGTGGGTGACTAGCCACATATTCAATAACTCCTTCTGAACTCCTTGCTGCCAATATGTTTCCGCTCAGTGGTTGTCCGCGTAACACGGAATCCATCAAAAACCTGACTGTACTGGTCGCTTTTAGCCCGTCCATGACCAGCTGGTATTTATAGCCCGATGACCCATTCAGCATAGCCCTTATTTCAGCAACCGAAAACAATGAATCTTTAGCCAGGGGATGCATGACAACAGCAATTGCGTCTGTGGCTATTTTACCCCATGAGGGTACAAATCCGATTGTATCCTTGTAAAAAGGAGCTTCATCTTCCGTCAAACCCCTTGTGATGATAACCATCCGGGTGCTATCAGATAACATATCCTTTATACAATCAGCTTCAGGCTTGTAATGGGGAACAATAGTGGCTTTGGGGTGTTGAGACATAAACACCTTAATCTGAGAGTCAATGATCGGAGCAAATGACTCATCAACACTGATGTGGATAGTGCCACTTGTAAGGGTATCATCACCGCTAATCACTTTTGCCTTTTTGGTGGTTCCAGTACATGCTGATAAAAGTATGCAGACCAACAGTACAGACAATGACCCTTGTATATTTACATTCATTTTTCTCATTGGTTTTTTTTTGCAGCAAACCCCCGGTAAAAGCGAAAGAACCCATAACAGAGACAGGCAATACCAAAAATGGATGATGTAAGTGAATCAAAACCTGCTCCAGCAATCAGGTATTTGTTGAGTAAAAAGAAAATACCTGCCCCAAACCACAAAACACCCATCGTGAAATCATAGATAACTCTGAAGCTGCCTTGCCTCCTGGCTTCCTTTTCCCTAAATGAATTTGTATCCATAACTGCAATTTATGAAAATTAGGTTTCTTATTGACTGATGTGACGCTAATGTGACAGTTTTCCACAAGCTATCTTTGTAAACAAAATATAATTTGTTGGCAACAAGGATTGACATCAACCTTCACACTTCTTTCAAACAGCCTTAACTTTGTAACATGAAACCATCCATCCCGCAAGGAACGCGCGATTTCTCAGCAGCTGTTTTGCGCAAAAGAAACTATATCCTGCGCACGATTCAGAGCGTTTTTGAAAGTTACGGCTTTGAACCACTGGAGACCCCTGCAATGGAAAACACAGAAACACTGATGGGGAAATATGGAGAGGAAGGTGATAAACTTATTTTCAAAATTCTCAACAACGGACTCAATAATCCTGACAAACGTGAAAATGCAGTCCGCGATTTCGACAGTATTCTGGAGGGCAAAACAACTAAAGGTATAACGGAAAGAGCACTGCGCTACGACCTGACAATTCCATTTGCACGATATATTGCCATGAATCACGGTCAACTAACCCTGCCCTTTAAGCGGTTTCAGATGCAGCCCGTGTGGCGAGCAGACAGGCCACAACGTGGGAGATACAGGGAATTCTGGCAATGCGATGCAGATGTTGCAGGAAGTACCTCACTACTTCATGAAACTGAGCTGGCATTGATTTATACTCATGTGTTTCAAAAATTAGCTATCCCTGTTGTCATACACATCAACAACAGGAAAATCCTTACTGCCCTGGCAGCACTCTGTGGCGGCGAAGACATGATGATGGACATCACGATTGCCATAGACAAACTCGATAAAATTGGGATTGAAAAGGTGAAGGATGAACTTGTATCCAAAGGTCTTTCTATGGAACAGGTTGAAACTGTTGTTTCATTCATCGCGATTGCCGGTACCAACGAAACCAAATTACAGCAACTCACTGAACTTTTCAGTACTATACAGTCGGGGTTAGATGGGATTAATGAATTAAGATCTGTACTTGAATTATACCAGACGTCTAGACCAGCTGGAACAGGTTTGGCGGAACTGGTTATTGACCTCTCGCTTGCCAGGGGATTAAATTACTATACAGGAACCATCTTTGAGGTAAAAGCAGTTACTGTTCAGATGGGCAGCATCGGTGGCGGTGGGCGCTACGACGACCTTACAGGGTTATTCGGCGTCAAAGGCATTGCTGGAGTGGGCATTTCCTTTGGGGTAGACAGAATTTATGATGTCATGGAGGAACTCAAAGTTTTTCCGGAAACGCTTCAGAAAGGAACCGAGGTACTGTTTTTCAATACAGGATCAAATGAATTAAAATCTGTTCTCAGACTGGCTGAAATATTGAGAGGCAATGGCATTGCCACTGAAATATACCATGAGGCTGTTAAATTCGATAAACAATTCAAATACGCAGAGCGCAAACAAATTGACTGGGTCATGATCCTTGGCTCTAAGGAAGCTGAGCATGGAACTGTAGTGATCAAACAGCTTTCAACAGGCAAACAAAAAGAATTGGCACAAACTGAATTAACCGGAAACTGGAGCAGTGTTTTTCTTCAACCTTGATGCTTTTGCCGCCCTAATTATGGAGGAATTATTAGGGAATCAAATTCGTTTTTGAACCTCCACCCCATTTCCTGAGTTGCTTTAAGGTTGCTTCAAGGTCTTTGGCAAGCGGCGCCTCAACAGACAGGACTTCGCCCTTCAAGTTTGTTAAGGCTACCCTTGAGGCATGTAAGGCCAACCTAGTCAACATCGGCCTTTCTTCATCCTCTTTTTTAGATAGGTTGAATTTCTTTTTAAATGATGACAGCAAGACAGGATCTGGACTGCCATAAATAGGATCGCAAACAAGCGAATGACCTGCATTTTGGAGATGAACCCTGATTTGATGTGTTCTTCCAGTTTCAATCTGGAAGGCTACCCAGGTATACCCCCTGAACCTTTCCAGCACGCGGTAATGGGTAATCGCCGCCTTGCCCTTCCGGCCAACACGCATTTTTCCGGGTATTACAGGATGCTCTTCTATTGGCTGATCATAAACACCGGTATCCTCACTGAAAACACCCGAAACCAGTCCAAAATAATGCTTTTCGAGGTTGCGCTGTTGAAATAACCCATTGTAATATTTGTGTGCAACCTCATTGCGGGCTAACAAGATCAATCCACTTGTATCTTTATCAATGCGGTGAACAATAAATATTTTTTCACCCTTCCCCTCCAGCCATTTCCTGACGGAAGGCAGTTCGGCATCATGGCGATCGGGAATTGACAACCACCCTGATGGCTTGTTCACCGCCAGCAGATTTTCATCACTGTATATCAGTTGAGGCATTGCGTGCATGATCAGAAACGTTTGGTTCGGGTTGGTTTAAAGGGACTGTTTCCATCACTTCTTTTTTTAACTGGAAAAGATCTGCCCGCACTACTCTTGCCGCTAACGGCAAACTTTTTCTCCTTGTAAGAAGACTCTTCCTTGCGCTTTACGGCAACTGGCTTCCCTTGGCGGTCTGTCTGATCCCAGCTCGCATTTCCACCTTCTTTACCAACCCTATCTTCCCATTTTTTAATAACCTGATCGGTTTTATTCTCGAAATCAGGTCTGGCTCGCTGCTCTGTCCGTGGTCTGCCCGTTGAAGGCTGTTTTCCTGTCAGTTTAAGCGTTTTAGGTCCCGCAGGCTTATTGGGATTTACCTGCAAAATTTTCTTTCCATCAAGTGTTTTGCGCTGACGCATTCCAGCCTTCTTTTTTTCTGGCTCAGGAGCTGTAACCTTAGGTAATTCCAATTCCAATTCCGACACTTCATCAAAATCTTCAAAACGACTGGTTTGCGGCACCAGCGCAGCATCAGATTTTTTGATGAAAGAACTGTTCATAAATTTAAGCAACCTGATTTCTTTTTCGTTCAAAAACCGCCATTTGCCACGCTCAACATTTTTCTTGGTCAGGTTGCCAAACATAACCCTATCCAGGTTTCGGACATCATACCCAAGTGATTCAAAGATCCTTCGCACAATCCTGTTTCTTCCGCTGTGCAATTCTATACCTATAATAGATTTATCCTTGGGGTCAGAATATGCCAATGCATCAGCTCTAACGAAACCGTCTTCCAGTTCAAGTCCGCGGAGCACCCGTTCAAAATCAAGTTTACCCAGCGGCTTATCCAACTTCACCTCGTATATTTTGCGAACTTCATGAGAAGGATGAGAGAGCTTTTGGGTCATATCACCATCATTCGTTAGCAACAATACCCCTGTGGTATTTCGGTCAAGTCTGCCTATAGGAAATACCCTTTCAATGGTTGCACCTTTGATGAGGTCCAGGACAGTTTTCCTGCCTTCGGGATCATCAGAAGTGGTGATGTAATCTTTGGGTTTGTTCAGGAGGATGTAAACCAGGTTTTTCTCCGGGAAAATGCGCTTACCTGAAAAAAACACCAACGCATTGGGTTCAACTTTAAAGCCCGGCTCTGTAACAATGACGTCATTTACTTTAAGCTTGCCCTCTTTAATGAGTGCCACAGCGTCTCTCCTTGAGCATACACCACAATGTGCTACATATTTGTTTAGCGGCATGGATTTATCTTCCTTGCGCACTGTAATTGGAGCGCGGTGGTCATTTTCCGAAGGCCTTCCTGTTTTCTTTACAACCTGGTGTTGGTGTGGCTTTGAGCTTGTGCCTGCATGTGCTGCACGGAGTTCCAGCTTTTTCTTTTCAATGGCTTCCGACCGCTCTTTTTTGAATTTCTTTTTCTCTTGTCTAAATTCTTCTTTGATGGCACTGTTCTTCTTCCTGGAAGCGAACTTGTCAAAATTGTCTGTTCTTTTCATGTTGCTGATTTACTGTTTTTCAACAGGGATTAACTTAATACACATTGTAATGATGCGCAAAGCATACAAATACACTTAATGACTGCTACTTATTGGCAAGTTGTCCGCATGCCGCATCAATATCTTTACCGCGACTTTTCCTCAACCTTGTATTTACCCTGTTTTTATCCAGGAATTGCATAAAGGCTGCTGTTTTTTCTTCAGAAGGCTTCTTAAATCTTGCGAAATCAATGGGATTATACTCGATGATATTCACCAGATCTGCTGGCACCTGCCTATAAACCTTCATCAGTTCAGCAGCATCTTCCAGTGAATCGTTGAAATTATCAAAAAGGATATACTCCAGGGTGATTTCATTTTTTGTCTGCTTATAAAAATAATTTAATGCATCAATCAGTGAATTCAGGTCATTGGTTTCATTGACGGGCATGATTTCACTGCGTTTTTTATCATTGGCTGCATGCAGCGAAAGAGCAAGCTTAAACTTTACCTGATCATCTCCCAGTTGTCTGATCATTTTAGCAACGCCTGCTGTAGAAACTGTAATCCGCCTTGGACTCATACCCAGTCCGTCAGGAGCTGTGATGCGCTCAATGGCACGGAGTACGCTCCTGTAATTGAGCAACGGCTCTCCCATACCCATGAAAACGATGTTGGTCAGTTTTTTTTCATGAATTTTCTGAGCCTGCTGGTTGATCAATACAACCTCATCATAGATTTCATCAAAAGTGAGGTTACGTTGTCTTTCAAGAAAGCCTGTTGCACAAAATTTACAACTCAAACTGCATCCAATCTGTGACGAAACACATGCAGTGAGCCTTTCTTCTGTTGGAATCAGCACACCCTCAATTTTATGACCGTCGTAGGTTTTGAAACGCGACTTAACTGTTCCATCTTCGCTGTATTGGGTGGTATTTACACTCAGCGAGGGAAAACTGAACTTTTCTTCCAGCTTAGTCCTGAGTTCTTTGGAGAGGTTGGACATCGACTGGAAGTCAAATGCATGCTTCTGCCACAACCATTCCCATATTTGCTGAAGTCTAAACTTCTTTTCTCCTATTGATTCGAGATATTCACCGATTTCCTGTTTGGTAAAACTGCGGATATTCGGTTTACTTAACGTTGACATTATGTAAAGATAGTGAATAGTGTTTAGTGTATAGCAAATAACGGTTGTGGGTTATCAGTTGTGGGTTGTGGGTTATCTCAGTTGTGGGTTGTCGGTTGTCTGTTGTGGGTTATCAGTTGTGGGTTGTGGGTTATCAGTTGTGGGTTGTCGGTTGTCTGTTGTGGGTTGTGGGTTATCAGTTGTGGGTTGTGGGTTATCAGTTGTGGGTTGTCGGTTGTCTGTTGTGGGTTGTCGGTTATCAGTTGTGGGTTGTTGGATGTAACTTGTCACTCGTCACTCGTCACTTTTCCTTCATCCCTTCCCCCTGGCAAGTTTCCCTTTTCCAAACCTGTTTTTAACGCCATCAATGGCGGCATACAGGTTTGCTTTCTTAACCCTGTTCTCAAAAATATCTGTTTGAACTGATGCCGCAGTGAGGTCGCTGAAACGAACCCCAATCAGCCTCACCTGCTGTTTGCCATCATAAAGCTGACGGAACAGATCTCTAACTATCCTGATGATCTCATCATCATAAGAAGTTGATTTAATGGCAACCTGTTTTGTGTGGGTTGAGAAATCAGGATACCTGATTTTGACAGCAACACACCGGGTCATTTTCTGCTCTTCTCGCAACTCAAAACCCAGCTTTTCCGTCATGCGCAATAATTCTGCTTGCAGGTAATCCTGATCAGCTGTATTTTCAAAAAAAGTATGTTCCGTTGAAATGGACTTTGACTCATGTGTAGTGTGGATGGTTCCTGTATAAGCCCCTTTTGCCTTCTGCGCCAGCATTTCCCCATATTTCCCGAAGTGTTTTTCAAGTAATTGAACGGGGAAAGCGGCAAGATCACTGATTTTGATGATTCCCAATGCATTCAGGTTTTTCAACATATGCTCTCCTACTCCAGGAATATCACCAACCGGGAGCGGTCCCAAGAACTCCTCTTCACATCCAGGCAGAACCTGCAGGTACCCGTTAGGTTTGGCTGCATTGGTAGCCATTTTTGCCACCATTTTACCGGAAGCAAGTCCAAATGAAATCGGCAATCCAGTTGTTTCCATGATTTCCTGCCTCAGGTTGATCGTCCATTGCAATGGCTCAAAAAAACGATCCATCCCGGTGAGGTCAATGTAAAATTCATCAATTGAAGCTTTCTCAAAAACAGGTGCCTTCGCTGCGATGATATCGGTAACCCACTGGGAATATTTACTGTACTGTCCGCGTGTTCCCTTCATGACAATGGCATGCGGACAAAGTGCTGTTGCCCTTGCCATAGGCATTGCAGAGCGGACACCAAATTTACGGGCTTCATAACTGCAAGTGCTGACCACTCCCCGCTCCCTGGACCCACCCAATATCAGGGCTTTTCCAACCAGGGAAGGATCCAAAATTCTTTCAACGGAAACGAAGAAAGCGTCCAGATCAAAATGTGCAATATAGGATTGTTGCGGATTCACGGGAGGGAATTACCCTCAATTTAGATAAATATCCAACAGTCCGTCTGGCAAAATCAGAAAAATTTTTTCTTTCTTGTGATCAATCCCCTCAAGCGTGCTCTCGTTGACTGGAGCCAACACTTCCTTACCATCTATTTCCAGCCTAAGGAGAATCTGAAGGGGTTGCTCAATAACCTCCAACACTTTACCCAATGCCTTCTTTCTGTCAAACACAGTAAAGCCTAGTAACGAAATTGGTGCGGAAGCTGATGCAGTCTTTTTGACATCCGTTTCACTAAGCCAGACTTTCTTTTTGACAAACCGCTTGGCCTTTTCAGGTGCATCAACACCTTCAAGGGAAACAAGCCATTCATTATCAGACTTACGTTTTATACCTGATACAAAATAAGGTAAAAACTTACCCTCCAGCTCCTCAATAAAAAGTGCTGTAATACCTTCCAGGCTTGACGCTTCACCCAGGTGATGCTCAAGCACAAGCTCTCCCTTTATGCCAAAAGTTGCTGCAAGCTTTCCAATACTGAGAAAATTATCCATGGTATAAAAAAGCCCCGTTTAAAACGAGGCTTTAAAAAATATTGCAATTATTTTATTCTGCAGATCCTTGCTGACCTTCAGCTGGAGCACCATTGTGCGGGCGCCTCTGCGGCATACCACGACGCCTTTCACGACGCTCACGGGCAGCTGCTTCCTGACGAGCCTTGAATTTTGCTTCTTGCTCTTGGTGCCAAACTTCAAACTTGGCCATTGCAGTTGCATCATCAAACAAACCGAGCGTTACACCACGAAGCAGATGCTTGAGGTAAAGTACACCCTTGGTTGAGAGTATTTTACGAACAGTGTCGGTTGGTTGAGCACCGTTGTTAAGCCATTCAAGGGACTTTTGACGATCAATTAATACAGTAGCAGGGTGTGTAAGGGGATTGTAAGTACCAATTTTCTGGATGAACTTACCATCACGCGGAGCACGAGCATCAGCTACGACAATGAAATAAAATGGACGCTTCTTGCTTCCATGACGTTGGAGTCGGATTTTGACAGCCATAAAAAATTAAAATTTTTAGTGGGTTGTTAAGAAATGATTTTTACTATAACGGACTGCAAAGGTAAATATTATCAATAATATAAACAAATGATTTAGCGCCTGCCACCCATTCGTGGCATTGCAGGCATGTTTGCCATACCCTTCATCATTTGTTTCATTTGTTCAAATTGTTTGAAAAACTGATTCACTTCATTCATATCCCTGCCGCAACCTGAAGCGATGCGCTTTTTGCGAGACATGTCAATGACATCCGGATTGGCCCTTTCGAAGGGGGTCATTGAGCTGATGATGGATTCAACACCTTTGAAAGCATCATCACTGATATCGATGTCTTTCATGGCTTTTCCCATTCCAGGAATCATACCCATCAGGTCTTTCAGGTTACCCATTTTCTTGATTTGCTGAAGCTGGTCGTGAAAGTCTTGGAAATCAAACTGATTTTTCCTGATCTTTTTTTCCAGTTTCTTCGCCTGTTCTTCGTCAAACTGTGCCTGGGCACGCTCTACGAGGGAAGTGATGTCGCCCATTCCGAGGATACGCTGTGCCATCCTTTCTGGATAGAAGACATCAAGGGCTTCCATCTTTTCGCCGTTGCTTACAAACTTGATGGGTTTTTGTACAGTGTACTTGATGGAAAGTGCAGCACCACCTCTGGTATCACCATCCAATTTGGTAAGCACAACACCTGTGAAATCGAGGCGTTCATTGAATGAGCGGGCTGTATTCACCGCATCCTGTCCGGTCATCGAATCCACAACAAAAAGGATTTCCTGAGGTTTGAGTGCTGATTTCAACCCTGCAACCTCATTCATGAGTACTTCATCAATGGCCAAACGACCAGCAGTATCCACTATGAGTACATTTTTATTGTTGGCCTTGGCTTGCTTCAGTGCATTTTCGGCAATCTGGCGGGGATCCTTGTTATCCGGCTCTGCATAAACATCAACCCCGATCTGAGACCCAAGCACTTTGAGCTGGTCAATCGCAGCGGGCCTGTATACGTCGCCAGCTACCAAAAGAGGCGATTTCCCTTTAGACTTGAGGTAGTTTGCCAGCTTACCACTGAAAGTGGTTTTACCAGAACCTTGCAGACCGGCTATTAGAATGATTGCAGGATTACCTGCAGTGTTGAGTTCAGAGGCGGCCCCACCCATGAGTGCGGTGAGTTCGTCCTGAACAATTTTAACCATTTGCTGACCCGGACTAACTGCGGTCAATACTTTTTGTCCAACAGCTTTGTCGCGCACTTTATCCGTAAACTCCTTTGCTATTTTGAAGTTAACGTCGGCATCCAGCAATGCCTTGCGGATGTCCTTAACGGTATTGGCAATATTCAGGTCTGTAATTCGTCCTTCGCCCTTAATCTGCTTAAAGGCTGATGCTATCCGCTCACTGAGGTTTTCAAACATAAAAAAAACTTTGCTTGGGGAAGCAAAGTTAGTGATTAATTTAACTAAAGGAAGGTTCTCAGCCGCATTGAGTTGGCATGCTGCCTCAATGTTTCTAATGCTTTGTCCCGGATTTGCCTTACCCGTTCCCGGGTTAGGTTAAATTCGACACCAATGTCTTCCATGCCCATGGGTGTATCCCTTCCGATGCCGTAGAGGTAACGCAAGACTTTTTGCTGTTTTTCCGGCAGACTATTCAGTGCGAGTTCAATCTCATAAAGCATAGACTCTTTGTTACTTTCTTTGTCTGTAGGTTCTGCATTTTTGTTTTCCATGATGTCAATCATACTACCATCACCGTCTTCATCCATGGGGGAATCAATACTCACATGCCTGTTAGACAAACTCATTGTAGCTGACACATCTTCCAATTCAATATTTAAAAATGCTGATAGTTCTTCTGCTGTTGGCTCACGCTCAAATTCTTGTTCCAGTTGCTGTGTTGCCTGTGCAACCTTGTTTCGGATACCCACTTTGTTCATGGGAACTTTTACTATCCTGGACTGCTCAGCAAGTGCCTGGATGATGCTTTGCCTTATCCACCATACTGCGTAAGAGATAAACCTGAAACCTTTTGTTTCATCAAACCTACCTGCGGCGCGGATTAACCCCATGTTACCCTCATTGATAAGGTCAGAAAGAGACATACCCTGATGTTGGTATTGTTTGGCGACAGAAACTACAAACCTGAGATTGGCTTTGGTAAGACGCTCCAATGCATGCTGATCCCCCTTTTTTATTAACTTGGCCAGTTCAGCTTCTTCTTCTGCTGTTACCATTTCTACTTTACTTATTTCCTGCAGATATCTCTCTAAACTTGGGGATTCGCGCAGTGTAATAGATCTTCCGATACGGAGTTGACGCATGCTCATGTGGGTAAGGATTTAAAATTTCAGTTTTCAGAATAGGTTAACCCTAAAACGGAGCTTTTGCGAAAATATTGTTAAATAGCTGCGGTAATGTAAAAAAGGAGCCGGAATTACACTTATAACTAATTGATTATCAACGCCGTGAAAATGACGAAGATTTTTGGGGAAAATACCGGCAAAAAAGTTGGAAATAAACACCAAATTATATTTTTTCGGTAATGATATTTTTCTATCATTGCAGCGTGCACAGCATAATTTGAAAGATCCTGTGATAAAATTATAGATATGAGCAAACAATTGTTTTCAATTGAGTATCCAGTAAGGTGTTCACCGAATATCCTCTTTGAATTCCTCTCAACACCAGCCGGCCTGCAGGAATGGTTTGCAGACAAGGTAGATGAAAGGGACTCCGTATTCAGCTTCTCGTGGAATGGTTCTACCGAAAAAGCAGAGGTAATTGAAATAGAAGAAGATAAGTTCATCCGCTTTCACTGGCTAAATGCCCCCGATAATGAATATTTTGAGCTCGCCATTGAGAAATCGGAAGTGAGTAGTCAGACAATCCTGGTTATCAAAGACTTTGCAGAGAAAAAGGAAATAGCTGATCAAACACGTTTATGGGGGGTTCAGGTACATGATCTGTTCCACAGGTTGGGTAATTAAAGATGTTGAAAAAACTCGACAAACTCATTCTGAAGGCTTTTATCGGTCCTTTTATTGCGACCTTCTTCATCACACTTTTTGTGCTGGTGATGCAGTTTTTTTGGAAATACATAGATGATCTGGTTGGGAAGGGACTTGAATTCACAAGTATTTTGGAGCTGACCGCTTATGTCTCCATAACCGTCATTCCTTATGCTTTACCGATAGCAATTCTGCTGTCATCCATCATGACATTTGGTAATCTGGGTGAAAGTTTTGAACTGGTTGCCATAAAATCTGCCGGCATACCACTCCTCCGATTCATGCGCCCACTTCTGGGTGCAGCCTTTTTCATCAGTATTGGAGCATTTCTGATAGCAAATTATTTTATCCCCATAGCCAACCTGAAATACACCACAATGATTTACGATATCAGGGTGGCTAAACCTGCTTTTGACATCAAGGAAGGTATCTTCTACGACAAGATTCCAGGATATGCAATCAAGGTTGGAAAAAAAGAAAAAAACGGAAACGACATCAGTAATATTGTTATATACGAAAACCAATACTCCCTGCAAGACAACCTGATTACTGCCGAAAAGGGCACTATGAAAATCAGTGACGATAAGAAATTTCTCGAATTCGACCTGGTAAACGGCTGGCGCTATCAGGAAAAAGGTCCGTATAACACCGTTGAAACCGATTATTATCGGCTAGGCTTCAAAACCTATAAAAAAGTATTTGACCTCAGCAGTTTCAGTGTGCTGAAAACCCCAGACAGCATGTTCAAAGGGAGCTATGAAATGCTCAATGTGCGACAACTAGCCAAGTCAAGCGACTCCGTTAAAAAAGAAATCAGCAAAATCAAAACAGACAGGATGAAAAGAGAAGTAACCACTTATTTCCTGTTTGGCAAAAACTTTGAAAAAGGATGGAAAGCCAACACATACAAACTCGGAAAAGGCAAGAAGACATATGGCGACCTGATCCCGGACTCTGCATTGAATATCACTTATTCGAAAGGCGCAGATAAAATGAACCTGATCAAAAACTCACTTGAGATAATCAACTCTGAATACAAACAAGTCAACTTTCAAGACAAACTTTTCAACATCAATTGGCACAAGAAATTTGCCCTATCCTTTGCCTGTATGGTGCTTTTTATCATTGGGGCACCTCTTGGGTCAATCATCAGAAAAGGAGGACTCGGTATGCCGCTTGTAATTGCAGTGGTTTTCTTTCTGATATTTCACCTCCTCAATATGTTTGGTGAAAAATTTGCCAAACAGGAAATATTATCGCCCTTCTGGGGAATCTGGATGCCCAGTGCGGTATTGCTTCCTGTTGGAATTTTCCTTGTTTACAAGGCCATGAACGACTCCCAGCTTTTTAACAATGAGTCTTATTACAACTTCTTCAGAAAATTCAAAAGAAAATCTAAACTAGATTAAATAACTATCTAAATAAACCAATCATGGCGATCAATCAATCCCGCAGAAAGTTCATTGGTAAAGGACTTAAAGGGTCACTTGCATTAGGAATGGCATCACAGCTTCCAGGGGAACTGATGGCTTTCAATGGCAGTTACCAGTCGGGTTTTACGCAAACACCACTACCCTTCAGTTTCAACGCGCTTGAGCCTTATATTGATGCCCTGACGATGGAAATCCATTACACGAAACATGCTGCAGCTTACGCGAAAGCACTCAATGAAGCAGCAGTTACAGAATTCAAAGGAGAAAAACTCAGCCTCGAAGCTGCTTTGAGCAAAACATCTACATTCTCAACCAAATTCCGCAACAACGGCGGTGGACATTTTAACCACGAATTTTTCTGGCAAAGCATGCAGGTTCCAGGAATAACCTTGCATGAAGGTTCACTCAAACAAGCCCTGACCAGCACTTTCGGAAGCTTTGAAAACTTCAAAACGAAATTGAGTGAAGCAGCCATGACAAGATTTGGAAGCGGATGGGCCTGGCTTTATATTGATAACCAGCAAAAACTTCAGATAGGCTCCACACCCAACCAGGATAATCCACTGATGGATGTATCAACCGTTAGAGGAACACCGCTGCTCGGACTGGATGTTTGGGAACATGCCTATTACCTGAAATACCAGAACAAAAGGGCTGAATATGTCAGCAACTGGTTTAACCTGATCAACTGGAAAGTGGTTGAGAAAAGATTTGCAGCGATCGGCTGATTTTGAAGTCTCCCCAAAATAGGTTCAGCCTCTGTAAAAACCTTCCGTACATGAGACGGTCGGATTCACAAAGGCTGAAATATGACACGCAATCGTTCATCAAATATAGGGATGCTTTTGAAACCGAAAAATTTTTTTGTTAAATTTTTGAAAAAACTAATGTGTAATTAAAACGCAAACTATTCATGAAAACATACATAGCCAATAACCAAGATCGATTCCTGGAAGAATTGCTTGAATTGCTGCGCATACCTTCCATAAGTGCAGACAGTGACCACAAACAAGACATGCAAACCTGTGCTGAAGCAGTAAAAGATTCACTGCTTGCATCTGGAGCCGATAAAGCGGTGATTTATGAAACACCTGGTCACCCCATCGTTTATGGAGAAAAGATTACCAATCCCTCCTGGCCAACAGTGCTTGTTTACGGGCATTATGATGTTCAACCGGCAGATCCGCTGGAACTATGGCACAGTGCCCCGTTTGAGCCAACAATAAGAGACGGCAAGATATTTGCCCGTGGCGCATGCGACGACAAAGGGCAGTTCTATATGCATGTCAAAGCACTTGAAGTGATGGTAAAAAACAGCCAACTCAAAACCAATATCAAATTCTGCATTGAAGGAGAAGAGGAAATAGGCTCTCCCAATCTCGCAAAATTTGTTGAGTCTAACAGGGATTTACTGAAATGTGATGTAATTCTTATCAGCGATACAGCCATGATCAGTATGGATACCCCATCCATAGATACAGGCGTGCGCGGACTGAGTTATATTGAAGTGGAAGTAACTGGTCCGAATCGCGACCTGCATTCCGGTGTTTACGGTGGCGCGGTAGCAAATCCTGCAACAGTGCTTGCTAAAATGATTGCTTCCTGCCATGATGAGCATAACCACATCACTATTCCGGGCTTTTATGACGATGTACTTGAGGCCAGCAGTGAAGAAAGAGCATTACTGGGGAATGCCCCTTTTGATGAAAAAGCATACACCGAAGATCTTGGCATTCAGGCTGTTTATGGTGAAAAAGGTTATTCCACCAACGAAAGAACAGGTATCCGCCCCACTTTGGAGGTTAACGGTATCTGGGGAGGCTACACAGGGGAAGGATCAAAAACAGTATTGCCATCCAAGGCAACTGCCAAAATTTCTGCCAGGCTGGTTCCTAACCAGTCGTCTGCAAAAATAACTGCAATACTCCTGGATTATTTCAAATCAATAGCCCCCGCGGGTGTAACCGTAAAAGCAACCGAACACCATGGCGGAGAGCCTTACCTCACACCCATAGATTCAAAAGCCTACCAAGCCGCTGCCAAGGCTATTGAAAAATCATTTGGTAAAGCACCAGTCCCTGTAAGAGGGGGAGGCAGTATCCCGATCTGTTCCCTGTTTGAAAAGGAACTCGGCGTAAAAATTGTTTTCATGGGATTCGGTCTGGATAGCGACAACCTGCACTCACCCAATGAAAAATACGACCTGGTCAATTTCTATAAAGGGATTGAAACCATACCCTATTTCCACGAGTTTTTTGCGGAAGGGGGGAGTGACAGGTGACTAGTGACGAGTGACAAGTGACAAGTGACGGGGGAAATTACCTCCCGCCCGGGGGGCAATGTTGTTTCAAGTAATTGGTATATAAGGTCATCAGATGCCTGGTGGTTCCCTCTCCTTCACTGATGCTGTGACTCCTGTTAGGATATGCCATGAACTGAAATTGTTTGTTGTGCTTGATCAATTCATTCAGCAACATATCAGCATTCTGGTAATGCACATTGTCGTCTCCGGTTCCATGGATGTATAACAGGTTACCACGCAGGTTTTTGGCATGTGTGATGGGTGATCCTTTGATAAAATCTTCCCGGTTTTCCTGAGGCAAACCCATGTATCGTTCCTGATATATGTTATCATAGGTGAGCTGATTTGCTACTGCAGCAATGGAGATTCCGGTCTTGTAAATTTCAGGATACCTGAAAAGCAGATTCAAAGTTGCAGAGCCGCCACCACTCCAGCCCCATACCGCAACCCTGGAGGTGTCTATGTATCCAAGTTTAAACAACTCTTTGGCTGCGCTAGCCTGGTCGTCTATGTTTACCAATCCGATTTTACGGTATATCGACTTCCGCCATTCCCTTCCCTTGGGCACAGGGGTACCCCTGTTGTCTATGGTAACATAAATGTATCCATCCTTTCTCATATCACCGGCATACAGCCTGTTGCGACCAACACCATACCGATCAACCACATTGGCACCTGCAGGTTCTGAATAAACAAAAAATACAAGCGGATATTTTTTGGTGGAATCAAAGTTTTCAGGCTTTACCATCCAGCCATCCATCTCAACCCCTGCCGCTGTAGTAACAGTAAAGAATTCAAGTGGCGATATCCTGGATGCCGCTTCGGCAATAGATTCAGCAACCCTGCTTGAACCTGCCGCATCCTTGTGTGTACTCAAAAATATTGATTCCGTAATATAGGGCACCTTGTGGTTGGAGAAGCTGTGAATGGCAAGATCTGCGTTAGGAGAAATGGTATAAACGTGCGTGCCGGGTTGTTCCAGCGGAGTCACTCGTTCCGGACCGCCCTCACCGTTTAACCTGGAACGATACAAATACTTCTGGGTTGCATTGCCTGGCGAAGCATAAAAATAAACATACCCCTCCGCTTCCCTGACTGCTGCAATTTCAATGACATCAAAATTCCCCCTGGTCACCAAAACTTCTTCCTTGCCATTGCGGGAAACATTATACAGGTGACGCCACCCATCTTTTTCAGACATCCATAAAAACGACTTCCCATTATTGAGCCAGTCCCATCCCCCATAGCTGTAATCATCATCCACCGATGGCAGGATATCAATCCACGCATCATCAACCTCTTTGTATGCAGCCAGACTGGCACCGGTGCTTGCGTTTGCCAAGTACAGAACACTCTGGTTTTGTTTACGGTTAAGTTGCTGCACGATCAATTCAGCGTTACCAGCCCATTCCATACGTGGCAGATAATGCTGACGGGCATCACCGGGGATTGCCATCCATTTGACCTGTGTAGTTGCGAGGTCCACTACTCCAATCCTGACAGCCGACGGAGACTCACCAACTTTTGGATACTCAACTGGCACTGGTTTTGAATATACACCGGCCAGGTTATCCATCATCATGAAATCCTTTGTTCCTTCGGCATCAACCTGCCAGAATGCAATTTTTTTGCCATCAGGGCTCCATCTGAAACCATCCCTACAGGCAAATTCCTCCTCATATACCCAGTCGAATGTGCCATTGATCAACCTCCTGTTGCCATTTGCTGTTAACGCCCTGCGCTTGCCTGTAGCAATTTCTTCAACATAAAGATTGAATTGAGAAACATAGGCAACACGCTTCCCATCTGGAGAAATTTTTGCAAACATTAGAGACTGCGCAGGCAATCCCTTTCCCAGCTGAAACCACTTTTTAGAACCCTTATCAAAAATCCAGTAATCCCCTTTCGTATTGTAACGCCACACCCGGGCGGTATTGTTGAAAACAAGCAACTGCGCAGAAAAAGGATGCCAGCGGAAATCATCCATGTTTTTAAATACGTCTGTCTGACCAAAATCTTTTTCAGAGATAATGATAGCCCTGTCTATTCCTGTTTCAGCAGACTCCTCTACCAACACATTTTTCTTTAGTCTGATCAATGCTCGTCCGTCTTCAGTCCACTGCAACTTTGATTGTGCAACAATTTCTGTTGCGGCAGAAATGACCAAACAAAAAACCATCAAACAGGATATACTCTTTTTCATACGAATGACTTGAAAGTTCAAATTAAGAAACTTCGTTTATAGTCAAATGGCTAATTTTGTAATTGACCCAGTAATTTGATGAATGGAAAAGGAAAAACTCAGGCTTGATAAATACCTATGGGCTATCCGGTTATTCAAAACCCGCACGCTTGCTTCAACCGCATGCGAAAAAGGGAGAATTAAATTGAACGGAGAATCGCTGAAAGCATCGAGGGTTGTGCGGATTGAGGACATATATGAAGTGAAAACTGACGACAAAAGGTGGATCATCAAAGTAACCGGACTTTTAACTGCCAGGGTTCAGTATTCAGAAGCCGTTAAACACTACGAAGACCTTACTCCTCCTGAAGAGAAGGAGCGGGTTGCTTATCAGGCATCAAGTTTTCATTCGGGAAAACGGTTGTCAAAAATTGGAAGGCCAACTAAAAAAGAAAGAAGGGACCTCGGGGACTTCATGGGAGAATAAAAATTAAGCATGAATATTCACATCATCAGTGTTGTACCGGAACTGTTGGAAAGTCCGTTTGCCCATTCCATCATGAAACGCGCTGCTGAAAAGGGGTTGCTCCATGTCACCGTACACCATCTGCGGAAATGGGCTGTGAATGAATATGGCATGATTGATGATTATCAGTTTGGTGGCGGGGCAGGTATGGTCATGATGTGCGAGCCACTTGTAAATGCCATTGAAGACCTCAACAAGAATTTTCATTTTGACGAAATCATATACCTCACGCCCGATGGCGAAACCTTCAACCAGCAAATAGCCAACTCGCTGTCGCTTAAGAGCAGTCTGCTCTTTATTTGCGGACATTATAAAGGCATTGACCAACGCGTTAGGGATCATTTCATCACCCGCGAGATTTCAATCGGTGATTTTGTGATGAGTGGCGGGGAACTGGGAGCTGCAGTTATCGTGGATGCTGTAGGCAGATTGATCCCGGGTGTACTCAATGATGAAACCTCAGCTTTGTTTGATTCCTTTCAAGACAATCTGCTTGCACCACCGGTATATACCAGGCCTGAAGAATTCCGTGGCTGGAAGGTGCCTGAAGTGCTCATGAGTGGCAATCACCGGAAAATTGAAGAATGGCGGTTTGAACAAGCTGTAGCCAGAACAACTGAGCGGAGACCTGATTTATTAAGGGATTAACTTTTGCCTCACCTGAAGGAGTCCGCGCACAAATTGCGGATCCAAGTTATTGTACTGATTAAATTTTCTTTTTGCAGAAAGCTTTTCCCAAATCTGCCACCAATTCCAAGCCCCCAACCAATAAACCGGGGTAAACAAAAAAGGTACAGTCCAGATTAAGCCACCGGCCAACCCTACAAAAGCGCAGATCAATCCCCACCATATTAGTCCTGCAAATCCAAGCACCCCACTGTGTACACTCGTAAAAAAATCAATACGCGTGACTGTTTTAGCTGCAATACGCTGGGAGGCCCACAACGGCAATACACCACTGATGACTCCTGCTGCAAAAACCGGAAATAAAACTATCAATTTTATGCTTTCATGCAATGACAATTGCGGTTGAGACAAGGCGAGGTCGTTAAGCGGATACTTCATCAGCCGGAAACGGTAGTTGGCTAACAAATCCTGTTGCTCCTTGTAAGCCACTTCATCCATTGAACCGATTGTCTCACAGATCAGCCTGGCCTCGTTGAAGAAATTCCCCGGCTCAAAGCCT
>Ga0208787_1000435_pt1 | contig 19983 bp, 18 predicted proteins | sample Wag4_2014_7_11_FD_187362 | JGI IMG/M metagenome (GOLD analysis project Ga0208787, IMG submission 187362) | Fresh water microbial communities from Ohio, USA - Utica-2 Time Series HT 2014_7_11 (SPAdes) (version 2) | ecosystem: Environmental > Aquatic > Freshwater > Water tank | place: USA: Ohio... | reverse complement strand
TGTAATAGTAATTTACATAATGCAACACGTCTGCGCTCTCCACCAGATAAGACCTTCACATCAGCTTCAGGTGGTGGACAGCGAAGTGCGTCCATTGCTTGTTCCAATTGTGAATCTAAATCCCATACATTTCGATGATCTAACTGTTCCTGCAGTGTGCCCATCTCAGCTAACAATTTGTCATAATCAGCATCAGGATTTGCCATCTCTTCGCTGATTGCATTAAATCTATTTAGCAATCCAATTGTCTCTGCCACGCCCTCTTGCACATTCTCTAAAACATTTTTATCCTCATTTAAAGGTGGCTCTTGTAACAAGATTCCAACTGTGTAGCCAGGAGATAAATAAGCCTCACCATTTGATGGTTGTTGAAGGCCAGCCATAATTTGCAGAACTGTAGATTTACCAGCTCCATTTGGACCAAGCACGCCAATCTTGGCGCCAGGCAAAAACATCAAGGTGACATCATCAAGAATTACTTTGTCGCCATGCGCTTTGCGCGCCTTTTTCATCGTGTAAATAAACTCAGCCATAGGGTCAAACCTTACCTGTTGTGCTCGGTAGACTTACCCCGTTCAAATAATGCGCCTGTAGCTCAGTCGGATAGAGCAACTGCCTTCTAAGCAGTAGGTCGCAGGTTCGATTCCTGCCAGGCGCGCTTTTGTAGGTCAATTACGAATAATCCGACGTAAGAGTATTCATATAGGTTGATAAAGTTCAGAGATGGAAATCCTGCTCACCGCCCTAGCAATTTTGGCTATTTTATTTTTTGCCAAGAATGGTTCAAGTAAAAGGTAGTTCATCCAAGCAAAAGGCTAGTTAATCTCCTGTTATTAGCTCCAAAAACACCTATCTGTTAGTTCACAGGATTGATACTTTTTAAGCGTGTAGTGCAAATACAAATAGTGAGTTTACTGTGAATTAGTGGTGGCACCTACATATTGGTGTCTACATGCTCTCTTTACTGCTACTTTGAAATTATCTCAGTTGTTAACTGAGATTAAATCAGGAAACTGAGAAGTTTGGAGAAGTAAATGAAGCTATCAGCTATAAAGAACAGGAAAGGTGTTACTTCAATTTCAGCACTTGCGCTGATTGGAGTCATTTCATTAGGTCAAAGCGGGGCATTTATTGCTTCAGCCGATGAGATTTCTGATGCAACAACCATAACCTCAGTTGAGTGCTTAGCCACATCTGAGTACCTAGTCACCGTGAGAGGTAATTTCCCAACTCCGCTTACTGAGGTTGCAGTTAATTATGCAAACCTTGATCGCCCATTGTGGACACAAACTGCCACCACGATTTCAGCACGAGTTCCAGCACTTGGCGCAAAGCCATACATCGTTCTTTTGCAGTACGGCAACATTTCATTTGCAACAGCTGATGTTGTTTGTGCTGGTATAGCTGTTGCTCCAGCTGAGGAGACAACTGAGGATGGTGGATTACTTCCTGACACTGGATCCAACAATTACAACAGCTTAGTTGCTGGTCTTGGCTTAGCCTTAGTAGGAGTAACTGGCCTACTACGACGCAAGTCAGTAAAGCTTTAAAGTTTAATGTCATTGCGATCCCTGCGAAGAGGTGGATTCCTAGCTGCCTTAGTAACAGGGATTGCGGTAAGCATTTACTCATTACAAGCCATTAACACATCAATCTCTGGGAGTGAATTTATCCCAGAGCTTGAGTTATTTGATAGACAGATGGTCTCAGCTGTAAACAAGCCGCTTGCAAAGCCAACACCTGGTGATTACATTGGAAAGTTATCAATCCCTCGAATAAGTAGAGTTATCCCAATCTATGAGGGCACCGACAACGCTACGTTAAAAAAAGGTGCTGGACACTACACCAAGAGTGTTTTACCTGGCTTTGTGAACAACTCAGTTATTGCTGGTCACCGGGATTCAGTATTTTCTAAATTTGATGCCTTAAAGATTGGTGATTCACTTACTGTAACTACTGCATACGGCAGTTATACCTACATAATTGAAGCATTTAGAATTGTTAAATCAGATGATCGAACCGTAATTGTTCCTACCCCCACCGCCACCTTGACCTTAAGTACCTGTTATCCATTTCTCTTTATTGGCAATGCGCCAAAGCGGTTTATTGTCACCGCCAAATTAATCTCTGAGCCATATATAACCAACCAGATAGGTAAGGCTTAACCAACACTCTGTAACTACGCCAAGGGGTGAGATCTTATTTACTTACAATCCACCTTTTATATGGACCATCCTTAAAGATATATATCTCAACTGGCCGCTTTTTATAGATAGCGGTGAAATCTTTGCCACCTCTATAACGCATAGTTCCCAGCAGAATTAAATATGGAAAGCCAGTTCCAGGTGCTCTAATCCCCTTTAATACTTCAGAGCTCCATGGCTTTTGCGCTACCTTTTTTTCAATTAGTGAGCTTTTATCCACACTTAAAGTATTGTGAAGAGCAAATATCTTCTCCCAGAAGGATAGTTGCAGAGTTAACTTATCTTTAGATTCAATTACTTTAGCCATGATTTATTCTAACTTAGGAATCAAAGCCCAAACCAAGCCGATCAAGTAGGCGAAGCCATAGATTTCTCTTTCCACCATTCTTATCTGCCCTAGTTATCGCCCACTGGGTAAGCCTGATAAATAAGAATCTAAATGGCTCTGGTGGAAATGGAATTGGTTTGTGCTTAACCATAGACAACTGTGTTGCTTCACTTTCAACACCATCTAACAGATCCAGCATCACAGATGCACCAAATCTTGTTGTTGCTACCCCAAGTCCGGTATAGCCAAGAACATAGGCAACTTTGTCATCTAATGCTTGTCCCCAAAAGGGTGAAAATCTTGAGCAGGTATCAATTGCCCCACCCCAGCCATGGGTAAATTTAATTCCAGCTAATTGTGGAAAGGTTTTAAAAAAGTTAGTTGCAAGCTTGGCATAGGTTTCAGGACGTGTTTCATACTCAGCTCTTACCTTGCCAGCGTAGTTATATACCGCATCATATCCACCCCATAAAATCTCATTCTCTTTAGTTAACCGGTAGTAGTGGAACTGATACCCAGCATCGGATAATCCCTCCCGGCCTTTCCAACCAATACTTTCTAACTGCGCACTTGTTAATGGTTGAGTTACTAATTGAAAGTCATACACTGCAATTACATACTTTTTAACACTTTTTATCAGGGGTGTATAGACATTTGTAGCAAGGGCCACCTTATTTGCCCTAATTGATCCATAAGCGCTCTTAACTAAAACCGTATCGCCATCATCTATTAACTCCACAACCTTTGAGTTTTCATAGATTTTAACTCCCAGTGATAAACAAGCCTTCTCAAGTCCCCAAACCAATCTGGCAGGATCAACTAGCGCTGTTCCATCATGATCAAATAAGGCACCCTCATAAATGGGTGAGTTAACCAATGCTCTAACCTGCTCTTTATCTAATACCTCAACATGATCGCCAGTCTTATTTCTAGCAACCGCCTCCTCCTTTAAACCCGCCATCTGCCATGGGGCAACTGCAACTCGAAGCTCACCATTTCTTTCAAAGTCACAATCAATCTTGTACTTTTTGATTGTCTCTTCCATCGCATCAAGATTTTGCCGGCCTAGCTTTTCTATTACCGCCATCTCATCTGGGAAACGGGTGTAACCATTAACAAAGCCATGAGTAAGGGATGCGTTACAAAATCCACCATTTCTGCCTGAAGCGCCATTTCCAGTCTCGCGCATCTCAATTATTACTACCTCACGTTTTGGATCTCGCTCTTTTGCCAAGAGCGCGGTCCAAAGTCCGGTGTAACCAGCACCGACAATACAAAGATCAGTTTGAATATCACTAGTTAAAGCAGAGTGAGAGCTTGGCTCCAATGGATCTGCATCTAGCCAATACAAAGATGGCTGTAGATCAGATAATGAGTTTAAAACTATTGGATTAATCGCTGGCATGGGCTGACTCCGGTGTTAACCGGATTCCACCCCTTTGCGTAATTAAAAGTGGCCCGGGTCCTCCGGAGTCCACACCCATAACGCAGATCTTTATCTAGCAATCTGTGGTTCGTTACAGTTACAACCAACAACATACCCTAAATTTTCTCTTTAATCTAATAACTCAGGTATAGACGGAGCACTTTTGTTTGTTACCAAGTAAAAACCCCCGCACCTAGGAGTGAGCGGGGGTTTCTTTTACGTTATTTACTTATTTGATCTTGGCAATCTGTGCCTTTGCCTTGTCATACAAAGCACCAGTAATTTGGATATATCCTAATTCTGGGAACTTCGTAGCACATTTATCTAGCAAATATGTGTGCCAAGCAGCTACGATCTTTTGCTTCTCAGGATCTTTCTTTGCAGCTTCTGGGTATACCAAACCATATGATGCAGTTCCAATTGGATATCCACCTGGAATTGCTTTTTGGTAAGGCGTAGTTACGCTGCCGTTGGCGTTAATAGTTCCGCCACCAAGGAAGGCTGATGTTGCAGCAGCAGTTGGTGCCACAAACTCTTTTGCCCAGTTTTGCACTAGAGCAGTTCCTAGCTTGTTGGATGTGAACCAAGCACTTTCAGCGTATCCAATTGCGCCAACCTTGCTCTTAACACCAGCTGCAAGAAGTGCTGAACCACTTGCACCTTGGAAGTTAAAGAAGTTTGAAAGAGGAACTGGAGTCATGCTTGAAAATGTTCCAGAGGCTGTCTTAGGCCAAAGAGCTGCATCCGCCCCAGCGTTAGCACCTTGTAGGAACTTACCAAACTGCTCTGATGTTCCAGAAGAGTCGGTGCGGTAGTAAACAGTGATTGGAAGATTTGGCAGTTTTGCGTTTGCCTCTACTGTGTTGTACTTAAGAATTTTTGGCTTTCCAGCTTTATCTAGAACTGGCACAGTCTGAGTGACATTCTTGCCGCCAACTTTTACTGTGACTTTCTTTGTTGCAAATACTGGCACCTTAACTTCGCCATCATTTACTGTTCTAATTCTCACGTCATTCCAGTTTTGAATTTCACCTGAAAAGATCTGCGCGATAACAGCTGGAGAAAGATAAATTGGAGTCTTAACTGTTGGTAGGTTGTAACCAATTGCAATTCCAGCTGCATAAACAGGTGCGTACTCTAAGTGAGCTGGGAAACCTGATGTGTAAACAGCATCAGAGGCTGCAAAATCCACTAGATTGCTAGTAAAATCTGTACGACCTTTACCAGATCCACCTCCTGGGTAGTTAACAGTGTGACCGGTATCTTTTGTGAACTCTACTTTACATGCATCGATAAGTGGTAAAGCAAATGTTGCACCGCTGCCATTAATTGAGCCAGCAAATGCAGGTGAAGCTGAAAGTATTAACGAAGATGTTGCGACAACTGCAATCGCAACTTTTTTACTGAACTTCATGAAGCCTCCTTGTTAGGTGGATAGGTAAACCCAAACTAACTACGCCCGGCTAACAGAAAGACTGATTTTGGCAAACTTTATATGGCAATTAAGTTAACAATTGGTGTACTAATTAACCAAATCTGCCAGAGACATAATCCTCTGTTCGCTTCTGTTTTGGATTAGTAAATATCTCTTCAGTGGTACCACTTTCAATTAATCGACCTGGGCCACCATCAGATAGGAAGAATCCGGTGTAATCAGAGACACGAGCTGCCTGCTGCATATTGTGAGTAACAATTACGATGCTCATCGAAGCTGATAGCTCTCTGACAGTCTCTTCAATACGAAGTGTTGAGCCTGGATCTAACGCAGAACATGGCTCATCCATCAGCAATACCTGTGGATTTACTGCAAGAGAGCGAGCAATACATAAGCGTTGTTGCTGGCCGCCGGATAGTGCACCGCCATACTCATTTAGTCGATCCTTAACCTCATCCCATAAGCCTGCTCTTCTCAGACAACTCTCCAATAATTCATCGGCATTTTCTATTTTTATCTGAGCAAGTCTTAAGCCAGATAAAACATTCTCTTTAATTGTCATGGATGGGAATGGGTTTGGCTTTTGAAAGACCATTCCAACTCGTAATCTAATTTTTGTGACATCAACTCCTGGCTCATAAACATCTTTTCCATCCAATAACACTTGGCCAGCAAGAGAAGCTGTTGGAATGAATTCATGCATTCGATTTAAGATTCTAATGAATGTTGATTTACCGCAACCTGATGGACCAATTAACGCAGTTACTGTTCCTGAGAAGAAGTCCATGGAAATATCCTCAAGTACATGCTTCTTACCAAACCATGCGTGCACTCCCCTGGCCTCAAGACCTGTTGAACCGGCGGTTGGTTGGCCAACCTTTGCTCGTCTTGCTGATGCCACTTCGGAGAGTGAGTGGGTAGCAACCGATTGTTTTCCTGCGCTGCGATCTTGATTGGTCTGACTTTGCTTGCCGGTTACCTGACTCATTTGTTCCTCTCGATCATTATTTGTATTTGTGCCATCAGTTGTACTCATTTTTTGTTGCTCCGAACCGTACTAAAGTAGCGAGCTAGGGTAAAAATTATTAAAACTAAAATCATTAAAACCATGACACCTGTCCAAGCACGGCTAACCGCGTTTTCATCACCAATCAACAGGTTCTTCCAAACGTAGTATGGGAAAGCTGACATATTACCTTCACCTGGGTTTAAATTAATTGCATCCGCACCACCTACAGTTAGCAGCAATGGCGCAGTCTCACCTATCACTCGAGCAACACCTAAAATAATTGCAGTTACTAATCCGCTGCGAGCAGCAGGAATAATTACCATGGCAACTGTTCGCCACTGAGTAGCACCCAATGCCAATCCTGCCTCCCGCAGATCCTGTGGAATTAATTTCAATACCTCCTCTGCAGTACGGGCAACTGTTGGAATCATTAGTACGGTGAGTGCAAATCCACCGGCAATTCCACTGTAGGCATTGCCTAATTGAATCATCCAAACTGCAAAAATAAATAGCCCAGCAACAATCGATGGCACACCACTCATTGCCTGCACAAAGAATCTAACGAGGCCAGCAAATCTTCCCTTAACTTCGACAATATAAAGCGCAGTTAAAATCCCAATTGGTGTAGAAATTAATGTTGCAAAGGTTACGATGTAAGCAGTTCCTATTACTGCGTGTAGCAAGCCGCCTTCAGTTAATGGTGATGCAGCTGAGGTTTCGGCCATATCGTCGGTAAAGATTCCAAAGGAAAATCCCACAGATCCCAATTTAAATATTTCATAAATTACCGAGAACAGAGGCATAATCACAAAAGCGGCTGCAATGTAGACCAAAACAGTTGTAGTGGAGTTCATCGCAGCTTTGCGATCTCTGCGAATCCAGCTAATTGTGGTGGCGGTAATAATCGCCATAAAGATTAAAGTGAGCGCAAAACCTAATTTTCCTTTAAGAGGTGAAATTGCAACTATTGCCAATGTGGCAGCAACTGTAAATATTGCACCCAGCAAGTCTGGCAAAATTTGTTTTGGGGTAAGTGTCCATGGCCGACTTGGCTTAACCGCTGTAAGAGTTTGGCTCATATTTACTCCCTGGCAGTCTTGTTGATGATGTAATTGGCAAAAAAGTTCACAATTAAGGTAACAAGGAATAACACGAAACCAGCTGCCATTAATGCCTGTAACTCAACAAAATCTGCCTCACCAAATTTATTAACAATCATTGAGGCCACATTTCCGCCAGCGCTGAGTAGTACTTCAATTCTTATGTCATATACCAAATTCAAAACAGTATAAACCGCAACTGTTTCACCCAATGCTCGACCAAGACCAAGCATCGCGCCCCCTACTACGCCACCTCGACCATATGGGAAAACCACCGCTTTTATCATCGACCACTTGGTAGCACCGAGAGCGTAAGCCGCTTGAATACGTTCTAGTGGTGTTTGCGCAAAGACCTCTCGGGAAATTGCAGTAACAATTGGTGTGATCATAATTGCCAACACCAAGCCAGCAATAAATGGCGAGCGGGTATAAACCGGTGCAGGCATATCAAAGAATGGTATGAATCCAAAATACTTATGAATTAATTTGGCCCAGTACTCAGCGTGTGGCATTAAAACAAAGAAGCCCCATAGACCATAAACAATTGACGGAATTGCAGCCATAACATCTACAACTACTACCATCGGTTTTTTTAACCACTCTGGTGCGTAATAGGAAAGGAACAAGGCGGTGCCAACAGCAATTGGCACACCCATTATCAAAGCTAAAATTCCAGTAACAATGGTGCCGTAAAGCATCGCACCAATTCCATATGATGCAGGTTGATTATTCTCTGGCACCGCATCGACCCAATCAAAGCCAGTCAAAAATGCAAAGCCAGCATTGCGTATTGCTTCAAAGCCGTTATAAATTAAAAAGAAACCAATCAAGCCAAGTATTACCAGCGAGACCATTCCACCGCCAGTTACAACCCCGCGAAAAACCTTGTCTGTGAATCGTAATTCAGTGGTAATAGTTCTTGGTTTAGGGGTTTGCTTTTGTTCAATTTCCGAAGCGGACATGAGTGAATCCTCCCCTGAAGCCGCTTTTTTAGTAAGGCAGATGGGTTAAAACAAGGTGAACGAGAGATGAAATAAAGCGTGGGTAGCATCCAATAGGCTTACCCCATATGAGCCAAGATCTGCCACACCTAATCTGGGTCGATTGTGAGATGACCGGGCTAGATCTAAATAAAGATGCCCTAGTTGAGATCGCAGTTTTAGTAACCGATGCCCAACTTAATGTATTGGGTGCGGGTGTTGATCTAGTAATCAAATGTGAGCAAGGCAAATTAGATGGCATGGATGCGGTAGTCAAAGATATGCACACCAGCTCTGGCCTTATAACTGAGATCCCAAATGGCACCACCTTAGAAGCAGCAGATGATGCGATCATCACCTACCTTAAAAAGTACGCGCCAAGTGAAGGAAAATCTCCATTGGCTGGAAACTCGGTATATGTTGATCGCGGCTTTATAGCCAGAGATCTACCAAAGTTAAATGCCTATCTGCATTATCGAACTATTGATGTCTCAACTATCAAAGAGTTAGCCAGAAGGTGGCACCCAAAAACCTACTTCGCCGCCCCTGCTAAAGAGGGTAACCACCGGGCGTTAGGTGATATTCGAGATTCCATTGCAGAGCTTGATTACTACCGCAGCGCAATCTTTCTTCCCTAATTACCCATAGATATGGTGAAAATGCTTTAGGTATTTTTTTACCGTATCATTACCCAAGCAATAAACATGGTGGGCGTAGCTCAGCTGGTAGAGCACCCGGTTGTGGTCCGGGATGTCGCGGGTTCGAGCCCCGTCGCTCACCCCACATTGTTAATTAAAGTTTTTAAACTAAAGATCCTCTAACACTAAAAGCCTCTGCCACTCTAGCAACAGAAACAATAAAGGCTGCAGAGCGTAGATCAGTCTTATACTTTTTAGCGGTCTCATTAACATTAACAAATGCAGTTTGCATTCTCACATCAAGCTCAGCGCGAAACTTCTCCTTTGGCCAGGAGAATTGTTGAATATTTTGGGTCCACTCAAAGTAGGAGCCCATTACACCACCACTATTTGCCAAGATATCAGGGACAATCACAATTGAATTTGCCCGCAGCTTCTTATCCGCACTTGCCATAATTGGCTGGTTAGCACCCTCCACAATAAAGGCTGCCTTTATCTTCTCCACATTAGAGTCATTAATAACATTACCCAGCGCTGCTGGGATTAACACATCGCACTCAATTTCAAGCACATCTGCTGAGCCAATACGGTTATCACTTTTCACATCAGCTAAGGAGCCCACATTAAAGATCGCCTTTATATCAATACCTTTTTTATCAACAATGCCGCCACTCATATCAGAGAGGGCAATAACCTTCATCCCTAACTCTTGGCAAACAAGGGCTGCGTATCTGCCAACATTTCCAAAACCTTGAATTGCAACAGTTGCACCTTCTACCTTTTTGCCATTTTGTTGCAAGGTGGCAGCAGTTATTTGAGCAACACCCCGTCCTGTTGCCTCCTCCCTACCAGGTGCTCCAAATAAACCAACAGGTTTACCGGTAACACAAGCTGGTTGAAACCCTTCTAATCTATGAAACTCATCCATCAGCCAAGCCATAGTTTGCGCATCTGTTCCAAGATCAGGGGCTGGAATATCTCGGTTTGGTCCTAAAACATTTATCAATGTTCTAGTCCATCTTCTTATCACCTCTTCTTTTTCAAGGGGAGTTAACTTTGTGGAATCAACTGTTACCCCACCTTTGCCACCACCAAATGGCACATCAATAAGTGCGGTCTTCCAAGTCATCAAGGAAGCAAGTGCTCTAACCTCATCAATATCAACATCTTGGTGAAATCTAATTCCACCTTTTCTTGGCCCCCTAGCACTTGAGTGCTGCACACGGTAACCAGTTAAAACCTCAATGCCACTATCTCTATGAAGTGGAATAGATATTGTTACCTCGCGCTCACATGCGCTAATCGCATCTACTAAACCTTTTTTTAAATTTAAGACAGACCCGGCCTGGGCGACTAACTCATTAACCTCAGCAAAAGCAGAACCACTTGACGTCGTTGTCATGCTCCTAATCTAAATGATCACACCCAATATAGATAACTTGGCGGGTAAAACCTGCGGTAATTGAGAGCAAACTCTCGGGTAAAACTGCTGATAGGGTCAGCCAGTAGTAAAAAGCCGGGTTGTTAGCTCAGTTGGTAGAGCAGGTGACTCTTAATCACCGGGTCGGGGGTTCGAGTCCCTCACAACCCACTTACCTTTTTACAAACAAATCCATAACCGCATCAACTCGAGCGGCAGATAACTTCTCATAATTTAAAGTTAACTCCTCAATCTTTGCCTTCTGGGATGCATCAAAAATACGACCCAAGTTTGTTTGATACTTTTCCTTTAATAGCGGAATTCCTTCTTCACGTCTGCGCTTATGACCAACCGGATACTCAACTACAACCTCATCTAATACTGTGCCATCACTTAATGTAATTGTCATTGCATTAGCGATCGATCGCTTTTGTGGATCATGGTAATCAGCAGAAAATCCTTTATCTTCAATGCAATTAATCTTTTCCCTCAACTTATCAATTCTTGGATCTGATGCCACATCATCTTCATAATCACGGGCGGTTAATCGGCCAAAGATCAATGGAATTGCCACCATGTATTGGATTGTGTGATCACGATCTGCTGGATTTTTTAGCTCACCTTTTTTATCAATAATTCGAATACATGCCTCATGGGTTCTAATGGAAACAGCTGCAATATCATCAGAGGTTTTTCCTAGGGAGGTGAGTTTTTTATTTAATGTCATCGCAGCCTCTACCGCTGTTTGAGCATGAAACTCGGCAGGGTATGAGATCTTAAACAAAATGTTCTCCATTACATACTCTGTGTATGGTCGTTGAAATACAAACTTATTTCCCCTAAATGATGAGTCATAAAATCCCCAGGTCTTTGCAGAAAGTGCAGTTGGATAACCCATCTCACCTGCTCTTGCAATTAATGCAAGACGAACTGCGCGGGATGTGGCATCTCCTGCCGCCCAAGATTTTCTAGATCCAGCATTTGGAAAGTGACGGTATGTTCTAAGTGATTGACCATCCACCCAGGCGAGTGATATGGCGGCAAGTATTTGTTCTCTACTTAATCCCATCATCTGCGCCACTACTGCAGTAGATGCCACCTTCACCAAGACCACATGATCAATTCCAACCTTGTTAAAGGAGTTTTCAAGGGCAATACAGCCTTGGATTTCATGGGCTTTAATCATTGCAGTAAATAAGTCACGCATTGTGAAATCACTCTTTGTAGCAAACTTTGGATTTTGATTAAGCCAATCAGCCACAGCAAGAATTGCTCCTAAATTATCTGATGGATGACCCCACTCAGCAGCTAGCCAGGTGTCGTTGTAATCAAGCCAGCGAATAGCTGCGCCTATGTTAAAGGCAGCAGTTACTGGATCTAGTTTGTAAGAAGTTCCTGGAACTCGTGCGCCATTTTCAATCTTTAAACCATCAACTACTGGGCCAAGTAATTTGGTGCAGGCTGGGTATTCAAGTGCTTCAAGGCCGCAACCTATTGTGTCGATAAAGCAGTGCCAAGCGGTTTGATAAGCAAGAGAAGATTTAATCTCATAATTTAAAACATAATCTGTGATATCAATTATCTCTTGATCATATGGGGTATTAGATTTTGTGAAGTTTGAACTCATCTATTTACCCTCGCTTTTCTATTGGAATGAATGCTCGATTTACTTCACCTGTATAATTAGCTGCAGGTCTGATAATCTTATTATCTACTCGCTGCTCCATCACATGACCACTCCAGCCAGTTAGGCGGGCAAAGATAAAGATTGGGGTGAAGAAGGAGATTGGAATACCCATCTGGTGGTAGGCAACAGCTGAAAACCAATCAAGGTTGGCAAACATCTTCTTCTGACTCATCATCACAGATTCAATCCGCTCTGCGATATCAAATAACTTTGAGTCATTGTTTTCAATTGAGATTGATTTAGCAATTGCTTTGATTATTGGATTTCTTGGATCTGCGATTGTGTAGACCGGATGACCAAAGCCAATTACCACCTCTTTGGCAGCTAATCTCTTTTTGATATCACTCTCTGCCTCATCAGCATCTTTATAACGTTGTTGAATTTCAAGTGCGACCTCATTAGCACCACCATGTTTTGGTCCGCGTAATGCGCCAATGGCACCGGTTATGGCTGAGTAAATATCTGAACTAGTACCTGCAATAACCCGGGCAGTAAAGGTTGAGGCATTGAACTCATGCTCGGCATACAAGATTAAGGATGCTTGCATCGCCTTAACCCAAGACTGCTTTGGTTTTTCTTGTAGGAACAATTGCAAGAAGTGCTCTGCAACCCCATCTGCATCAGTACTTAGCGTGATCTTTTTACCAAAGTGGGAGAAGTGATACCAATACAAAAGAGCAGAGGGAGAGGCTGCAATTAACCGATTTGCAGCAAGGAGTGCGCTTTGTGAATCATGTTTTTCATCCTCTGGATAAAAGCTTGCCAAGGCTGATGTAGCAGTTCTAACCACATCCATTGGGTGTGCTGTTTTTGGTAGATTTTCTAAGATTGTTTTAACTTCACTTGGCAGATCACGAAGCTTTGATAACTGCCCTTTGTAATCTGCTAACTGCGCTTTTGTTGGCAGTGCGCCATAAAGAATTAGGTAGGCAACCTCTTCAAACTCACAGTTTTGGGCAAGATCATTGATCTCATACCCTCGGTAGTGAAGATCATTACCAGTATGTCCAACAGTTGAAAGTTGAGTATCTCCTGCAACAACTCCTGAGAGTGCAACTGATTTTTTTACTCTAACCTCACTCATTATCTAACTATTTGTCGAATCTATCTAGAGATTTTTCATACTCATAGTAATTAATGCTCTTATATAACTCTTCCCTAGTTTGCATCTTATCTAATACATCTTTTTGGGTGCCATTTGCTTTAATGCTTTGGTAGACATCAAGGGCTGCCTTATTCATCGCTCTAAAGGCAGAGAGTGGATAAAGTGCCATTGAAACCTTGGCTGCCTTTAACTCCTGCGTAGTAAACATTGGGGTTAAGCCAAACTCAGTGATATTTGCCAGGATCGGCACATTTACCTCTTCAGCAAATCTTTGATAGATCTTTAAATCATCAACTGCTTCAACAAATAACATTTGCGCCCCAGCCTTCACATAAGCCTTAGCACGATCAATGGCCGCCTCTACTCCCTCGGCAGCGAGGGCATCTGTTCTTGCCATAATCACAAAGGAGTTATCACCTTTGGCAGAAACTGCTGCGGTAATTCGATCCACCATCTCCTGCTTTGAAACCAACTCTTTATTTGGCCGGTGTCCACATCTTTTAGCGCCAACCTGATCTTCGATGTGAGCTGCAGCTGCTCCTGCTGCAATTAGTGAGGTAATAGTTCTTGCAATATTAAAGGCAGATGGCCCAAAGCCAGTATCAATATCTACTAAAAGTGGCAGCTTAGTTACATTAACAATGCGTCTAACATCTGTTAACACATCCTCTAAGTTTGTAATCCCAAGATCTGGCACACCGAGTGAGCCCGCTGCTACCCCACCACCTGAAAGATAGATCGCCTTATAACCTGATTGTTCGGCAAGGAGTGCGTGGTTGGCATTTATTACCCCAACGATCTGCAATGGAGATTCAGCAGCTAATGCTTGCTTAAATCTATCCCCAGCTTGCGATATCACATCCCGTAATCTATCACTTGGCAGTGAAAAACAATATTTCGCTCTTATTTAACCAAGAGTAATTGACATTTACCGCAACTTCGATAACTTAACGACATGCATGCAGTAGTAATTGGCGCTGGAGTAATTGGCTCCTCCATTGCTTTGCAATTAAAAAGATTAGGCCATGATGTAACTGTGATTGATCGAAACTCATCTGCTGGCATGGGTTCAACAAGTGCTTCAAGTGCGGTAGTTAGATTTAATTACTCAACCTTTGATGCGGTAGCACTTTCTTGGGAGTCCTACTTCCTATGGAAGGAGTTCAAAGAGTTAATAGATGGCACAAATGGTTACTCAAGTAATTCATTGAGTAATTCCCAAGATCATTACGCCCACTTAGAAGATCGTGGATATGTGATGCTTGATGTGCCAGTTCTTTCTAATGATAAAACTATGGCCCTCTTTGATCGGGCAGGTATTCCATATGAGATCTGGGATTCAACTACATTAAAGGCACGAATGGTTGGCATAGATGCTGGTAGGTATTGGCCAAATAAACCTGTTAAATCAGATGAGTTTTGGAGTGAAGCAACAGAGGAGCTTGGCGCCATATTTTCTAAACATGGTGGCTATGTTTCAGATCCCTTACTTGCTGCCCAAAACTTTGCGGCTGCTGCCAAGCGAGAAGGAGTAAATTTTAAGTTTAGAAAAGCAGTTGTTGGAATTGAAAAAAAGGATGGCAGAGTATGTGGGGTTGAGGTAAGTGATTTTGATTCCCAGAGTAAGAGGGCATTAGATACAGGGAGCGAAGTAATTAATGCTGATGTTGTAGTTAATGTGGCAGGGCCTTGGTCGACTTTGATAAATCAAATGGCAGGTGCTGGTAGTGATTTCACAATGGAGTTAAAACCATTACGCGCTGAGGTGCATCAAATATCAACACCAAAGGATATTTTGCCAGGACCAATCATGGGAGATTTAGATCTTGGCACCTATGTAAGAAGTGGCCCTGGTGGAATTACCTTGGTTGGTGGCACAGAGCCTGAGTGTGATGTGCTGGAGTGGGTTGAACCAGACAAAGTAGATGAAGTTAACATGACAAGAACTGTTGAAGTTTTTGAATCACAAACCTATCGATTTGCTAGAAGATTTCCAGCAGCCCAAATCCCCTCCACTCCAGTTGGCGTAGTTGGTGTTTATGATGTTTCATCTGATTGGACGCCAATTTATGACAAGACTGATGTGCCAGGGTTTTATGTGGCAATTGGCACTAGTGGAAATCAATTTAAAAACGCACCAGGTGCTGGCTTGATTATGGCCCACCTAATTAATGAGGTGGAAAAGGGAGCTGATCATGATAATCAGCCTGTGGTTTATCAATGCACAAAGAGTAAGAGTGCAATCAACTTAGCTACATTTTCTAGAAAGCGCGCCCGTAATTTAACTAGCGGAACGGTAATGGGTTAAGCAGTAAAGCGGTATTAGTGACCTAGGTAGGCTTTTGTTACCTTGTCATCAGCACTTAACTCTTTAGCGCTGCCACTGATCTTTACCATGCCAGATTCAAGAACATAAGCTCGATCTGCAACCTCAAGGGCGGCGGTAGCATTTTGTTCAATCAACAAGATAGTTACTCCTTGCTGGCGAATCTTCAAAATTGTCTCAAAGATCAGTTCAACTAATACTGGTGCTAATCCCATAGATGGCTCATCTAGTAGTAGCAGCTTTGGATCACCCATTAATGCCCGGCTTACTGCGAGCATCTGTTGCTCACCACCTGACATAGTTCCTGCTTTTTGATCAATTCGCTCTTTTAATCTTGGGAATAGATCTAATACTCGCTCCATATCAGCTGCAACCTCAGCTTTATTGTTACGAAGAAATGCACCAAGATCTAAGTTCTCTTTAACTGTCATACGAGAAAAAATTCGACGCCCCTCTGGTGAGTGACAGATTCCCATACCAACAATCTCATGTCCTGGCACACCATCAATTCGCTTGCCATTAAATAGAATCTCGCCAGATTTTGGCTTTATCAATCCTGAGATAGTTCGAAGTGTGGTTGATTTACCAGCACCATTGGCACCAATTAAAGTAACAATCTCACCCTTATCAACAGTTACTGAAATATCCTTAACTGCAATAATTTTGCCGTAGTTAACCTGTATATTTTTAACCTCTAACATTGCACTCATTTGCGGGCCGCCTTAGGTTTACCAAGATAAGCCTCAATGACCCTTGGATTGTTTTTGATCTCATCTGGGGATCCTTCAGCAATCTTCTCGCCTCGATCCAAAACGGTAATTCTCTGGGAAAGGGCCATTACCACCTTCATGTCATGTTCAATCAACATAACTGCGATATCCCGCTCTGCAACCAACTTATTAATAAAATCAATAAACACCTGTGACTCCTGATTATTCATACCTGCAGTTGGCTCATCAAGTAGTAACACCTTTGGATCTAATGCAAGTGCTCTGGCAACCTCAAGCCGGCGTTGATCACCATATGAAAGGTTTCGAGCAAACTCATTGGTCCACTTTCCAACACCTGCAAAATCTAAAATTGATTGAGCCTTATCTTCAGCATCAGACTCCTCTTTGCGCTGCTTTTTAGTGCGCAAGATTGTTGAGGTGATGCCAGCTTTTAAGTGTGAGTGCATCGCAACAAGTAGGTTCTCTTGGGCAGTCATCAAACCAAATAACCTAATATTCTGGAAGGTTCTAGCAATTCCAATTTCGGCAATTTTGTGTGGTGGTAGATCGGTAATATCACGATCACCAAACAGGATACTTCCTTCAGATGGCTTATAAAGACCGGTTAACACATTGAAGAATGTGGTCTTACCAGCACCATTTGGACCAATCAGAGAGACAATTGATTTGTTTGGAATATTAAAGCTAACATCATTGACTGCAAGTAGGCCGCCAAATGCAACTGAAATATTCTTAGCCTCTAATGCATTAGCCATGGCTTACTTACCTGCCTTCTGCTTTTTGCCAACTGACTCTGCATCATCTAACTCTTCTTCATGCATAAGTAGCTTCATACGGGACTCTGGAATTAACCCTTCACGCTTAAAGAGCATCATAAATACTAAAACCAATCCAAATAACAAGAATGTAAAGGAGGTGAAATCGACACTGGTGCCAAAACTGTCGTTATAAACCCGGCCAAAGGCAGATAAACCATTTCCATTTATCCAAGAGAGCACAAATGCTCCCAAAATTACGCCCCAAACATTTCCCATGCCTCCCAGCACCACCATGGCTAGTAGGAAGATTGAGATCGCAAAGTTAAATCGCTCGGCATAAACACCATTTACGTGGGTAGCAAATGCCACACCACCCAAGCCACCAGCAAATGCACCTACGGCATAAGAAGCAAGCTTTGTGCGCATCAATGGAACACCCATCATCGAAGCTGCTAACTCATCCTCACGAACTGCCAGCCATGCTCTGCCTAATCGGCCTCGGCGAAGCCGTAATGAAATAAACACCATTATCGCAGTCAGGAATAGAAATAGTAGAAGTCTCCAGCCAGCATCAAAAGGACCAAGATCTTTAAAGCCTGCCGGAATCGGATCAACTACCACAATTCCCTTTGTTCCATTTGAGATGTTGTAACCAAAGACATTCTCGCCATTGAAGAAAACTTGAGGAATAATCTCACCAAAGCCAAGTGTTACTAGTGCCAGGTAATCACCCTTAAGACGAAGAGTTGGTGCACCAATTAATACACCAAAGAGTGCGCAGACAAAGCCACCAATAATCAAAACCATCCAGAAGTTAATATGAATTCCAGGAGTTCCTGCTGGCACTGATCCAAAAATGTTAATATTTAAGAAGTAGAAAAACTCTGACATAAACCAACCCGCGCAGTAACCGCCAATTGCCCAAAATGCGACATATCCAAGATCTAATAACCCTGCGTAACCAACCACAATATTTAAGCCCAACGCCATAATTACATATACCAGCGACTCATTAACGGCAGAAGGTGGCATCCATTGGTATATCGATTTGTAAATTCCAGATGGCAGGCCATCCCACGGCAACAAGAATTGATAGGTTATAAATAAAACAAATCCTGCGATTGTGTAGCCCCTAATCCAACTTCTATTGGATTGGGTTACATTATTAGCCGCTAGAGATTTTGCCATCTGCTTAAACCTTTTCCGTAGTTGCTTGACCCAAAAGCCCGGCTGGCTTAAAGACCAATATGATGATCAAAATTGAAAATACTAGGGTTTGTGACCATGCCTGGCCAAAGGCAAAAGGCAATCCATCATTTAGTCCCTGAATCAATCCAATGAGTAGACCACCAATAACTGCTCCCCAAAGATTTCCAATACCACCTAAAACTGCGGAGGTGAATGCGATTAGACCTAACTGAAACCCTAGGTTGTAATTGGTAGTGCCAATCGATTGTTGGTAAAGCAGACCAGCTGCGCCAGCCATCGCGCCACCAAGAGCAAAGGTAAAAGCAATCGTCTTATTAACATTAATTCCCATCAAGGTTGAGGCATCTTTATCCTGGGAGGTCGCCCGCATTGCCTTTCCTTGCCTGGTATTTGTTACTAAATAATTTAAGGCAATCAATAGTGGTAGGCCAATTAAAAATAGCCAAATCGTAATCATGCTTATTCGAACCTCACCGATATAAATATCCCCGCTTGGAATAACGGTCGGCCATTGGCGTGGCGTAGAGCCATTCCACTTTAGCCCAATAAATTGCAGAAGAAATGACATTCCAACTGCAGCAACTAAGGCAGATAGCCGAGGAGCATTGCGAAGCTTTCGGTATGCAAGTCGTTCAATTAAAACATTTATAACGGCGCCGAAGACCATTACCGCCAATAGGGCTAATACGAAGGTAAACCAACCAAAAGCATTTGATTGATCTGCGCCAATCCAATAAGTAATGAAGAAAGAGGAGAAAACCGCACTAAGCATAAAGAGGTCACCGTGGGCAAAATTAATTAATTCGATAATTCCATAAACGAGTGTGTAGCCAAGAGCAATCAACGCATAAATTAGTCCGTTGCGTAAGCCCGCAATAGCAGACTGGGCAAATTGATCGGGTGAATCAATCAAGTTAACAAGCATCCAAATTCCAATAACAAATGAGATTGTAATGGCACCAATTTGTTCAATTCTTCTGCGGCGGATTTGGCCACGAGTTCCACTAAATTTCTTAGCTGCTACATCACTGGACACACATAACCTCCTTTAAACTCGCCAAACAATCATTGTATCTATTCATTGATTCAAGGTGAAAGATAGCGTAAAACCTAAGTTTTGATAAGTAAAATTTCTATCTATTTGCTGAGAGTCAAGATAAGGGCGGCTACTTTTTTACAGTAGCCGCCCAAATCTTATAGTTCTAAAGATTTAGAACTAGTTGATTGTAATTGCCTTCTCGAAGGTCTCTTTGTTGTCCTTAACGATAAGAATAGTAATATCCTTTGAAAGAATATCGCCATTCGCATCGAACTTCAGCTCTGTACCAACTACTGATTCAGATGCTGGGACTACAACAGTCTTCATTGCCTCAAGGACACCCTTACGAGTTCCGTCTGAAGCTGCAATTGCAGCCAGGATTACCTGTGCTGCTGCTGCACCGTATACAGAGAATGAGCTAGTTGGAGCTGCACCGTACTCTGCTAGGTAATCAGCTTGGAACTTCTCGGCAGCGCCACCCTTAGGGAACTGATCAATTGAAAGACCAGTAAATGAAAGGTATGCACCTTGTGCCTCTGGAAGTGCTAGGAAGTCTGGATAACCAGTGAAACCATCTGGCATCATGAA
>Ga0208787_1000434_pt1 | contig 20058 bp, 23 predicted proteins | sample Wag4_2014_7_11_FD_187362 | JGI IMG/M metagenome (GOLD analysis project Ga0208787, IMG submission 187362) | Fresh water microbial communities from Ohio, USA - Utica-2 Time Series HT 2014_7_11 (SPAdes) (version 2) | ecosystem: Environmental > Aquatic > Freshwater > Water tank | place: USA: Ohio... | reverse complement strand
ATGTTGGTCTCACCCTCCACCTTGAACACCGTGACGGTGATTGCGGCCGGCAGCTCGGGCTTGGCGGTGAACCACTCGCCAGTGGCCCAGCTGTCGACGACTCGCTTGGCGTAGCTGTTCCTGTCCGCCAGCTCGAGCACGTCGTTGTAGGCGTCGTAGACGAGCAGGGTTTTGCTCAGCCCTTCGGCGGCGGCCTCGGCGATGGCCGGATCGCTGCTGGAGAGCAGTTCGATCAGGGCGCCCACGTTGTAGCCGCCGATCATCGTGGCCAGCAGCTGCACCGCCTGCACCGGGCTCACCAGGGGGGAAGCTGCTTCGCCCTTGGCCACCGCCAGCAGCCAGCTGGCCTTGACGTAGGCGGCCTCATCCACGCCAGGGGGGATGCGCTCGCAGAGCAGATGCAGCAGGAAGGCTTCCTCGCCGGCGGGGGGTGCGGCCAGCAGTTCGGTGAGGGCGGCGGCCTCGCCGGCACTGAGCGGCAGGGCCGGCACCGCCAGCGCCTCGCGCCCTGCGGCGGCGGCGCGGTAGTCGGCAAGGAACGTGCTGGCGGCCATCGCAATCCATACAGGCTGCCCCCCATTGTTCTTCTCCGCGGGGCCGGTCGGTGGTGACAACGGCTGCCGTTGGACCGCTCACTAGGCTGAATCCCTTCCACGCGGCACCCCCAGGCAGCCCGATTCCCATGCACGCCACCACCAGCGATCTCCATGTGGTGGAAACCAGGCCCCTGGTGCCGCCGGTGGTGCTGCACCGGGACCTGCCCCTCAGTGACCGGGCCGCCCGCACCGTGCAGCAGGCCCGCCAGGCGATCCAGGCGATCCTGCACGGCCGTGACCAGCGCCTGCTGGTGATCGTGGGCCCCTGTTCGGTGCACGACGTGGCCGCGGCCCAGGAGTACGCCGCCTTCATCGCCGAGGCCAGAGAGCGCCTCCGCGCCGAGCTGGAGGTGGTGATGCGGGTGTATTTCGAGAAGCCGCGCACCACCGTGGGCTGGAAGGGGCTGATCAACGACCCCCACCTCGATGGCAGCTACGACATCAACACCGGCCTGCGCCGCGCCCGGGGGCTGCTGGTGCACGTGGCCGAGATGGGGCTGCCCGCCGCCACGGAGCTGCTCGATCCGGTGGTGCCCCAGTACATCGCCGACCTGATCAGCTGGACCGCCATCGGCGCCCGCACCACCGAGAGCCAGACCCACCGGGAGATGGCCTCGGGCCTGTCGATGCCGATCGGCTTCAAGAACGGCACCGACGGCAGTGTGGGCACCGCCATTAACGCGGTGGAGGCGGCGTCCCGCCCCCACCATTTCCTGGGCATCAACCGGGAGGGCTACGCCTCGATCATCACCACCACCGGCAATCCCGATGGCCATCTGGTGCTGCGGGGCGGCAAGCAGGGGAGCAACTATCACCTGGAGGCGATCGAACAGGCGGCCAGCGACCTGGCGGCGGCAGGGCTGCCCAGTCGGCTGATGGTGGACTGCAGCCACGGCAACTCCAACAAGGACTACCGGCGTCAGGCCGAGGTGGCGGACCAGGTGGCTGACCAGGTGGCAACCGGCTCGCGCCACGTGATGGGGGTGATGCTGGAGAGCCACCTGGTGGCCGGCAACCAGAAGATCAGCGCCGACCTCAGCCAGCTCACCTATGGCCAGAGCGTCACCGATGCCTGCATCGACACGGCCACCACGGCCGAGGTGCTCGAGGGCCTGGCGGCGGCGGTGCGCAGCAGCAGGGTTGCCCCGGTGACGGCCTGAATCACCGGAACAGCTTGATGCCACAAGGATTAGCACTCCAATTGCTCGAGTGCTAATTATTTATCGGCCATCATTGGGCTGCTATTGGCAGCAAACTGTTCCTGCTGAACAGCTTTCCGGGCTCGCCTCCATAGGGTTGCTTCAGTTCAGTCGGAGGTCGGCCATGACCTATCTGCTGCAGTTCTGCGGGCTCTCGGATCCGTTGGAGTTGTTCTATCTGGAGCAGTGCAATCCCGAGCCGGGGAACGGTCCTGCCTTTGCTGGCTTCCGGCCCTTCCAGCTCGATGACCTGCTCGGTTGGGGCCAGCGCATCGGCCAGCAGCGCCACTGGGATCTGGAGGCCATCTATCGGGCCGTGATCGAGGCCTGGATGGAGCGGGCCGACCTGATCCGCCAGTGGCAGTTGCGCCTGAGGGAGGAGCCCGCTGATCGCCTGTTGGTGGCGGGCCTGGGCACCACCCACGACTGGGAACGGCGCTGCGAAACCCTGCTGCGGGCCTAGCCGAGCGCTGTGAACTGCTGCCACAGCCAGGCCACCCCCAGCGGCACGGTGAGGTTGTCAATGCCGGCCACGGCCAGCTGCTCCAGCAGGGTGGCGGCCGCGGCGATCGCCAGCAGCTGGGGCCATGCGGGGCCGCCCGCTGCCAGGCTCAGGCCTGCCAGCACCCCCAGGCTGGCGAGGGCCATCGTGCCGGTGCCCAGCAGGGAGCGCTTCTGGTCCAGCACCCGCCAGCTGGCCGTGGGCCAGAGCGGACCCACCAACCCCGCCAGACCATCCCCCAGGGCCATCACCAGCACTCCGGCGGCCACGGTGGCCGGCTCAGTGGGCCAGAACTGCCAGAGCAGCAGGGTGATCGAAGCCCCATAGGCCACGGTGCCGTAACTGGCGCGGCCCACGTCCTCCACGGCTGGCAGCACCCGCAGCCGGTGGTTGAGGGCCGCCAGCAGGGTGATGGTGGCTGCTGCCGGGATGGCGATCCGGCGGTCGATGGCAAACACCCAGGCGATCAGCACCACGGCACCGCTGCCGATGTGCACCAGCTTGCGGCTCCATTCCCGCTGGCCCTCGCTATCCGCGCCGTTCCAGCGCCGCCGCACCGCCATGGCGGCAGCGGCCAGCAGGGCCAGCCAGGTGGCCACGGCGGCCACACCGATCAATTGCTCGCGCCAGTGGAGCGCTGTAGGCAGAGCTGGGGTCAGGGGCCCGGCTCAGGCGGCTTGGTGCAGATTACTGAGCAGGCGCAGGCGCATGATCGCCTTGGCCTCCAGCTGGCGCACCCGCTCCCGGGACACATTGATCAGTCGGCCGATCTCAGCAAGGGTGAGGGGCTCGTGACCCTCGAGGCCGAAGCGCAGCTTGAGGATCGTCTGTTCCCGCTCGTTCAGCTGGGAGAGCCAGGAGCCGAGGTGCTCCTTCTGCAGCAGCCGGTCCATGCTGTCGAAGTGCTCACCGCTGGCGGGGTCGGCGATCAGTTCCCCCAGGGTGCTGCGGTCCTCGTCGCCGCGGGCATGGGCATCGAGGGAGGCGCAGGGGGCGCTCTGGGCCATCAGTTCCTCCAGCTCCTCGGGCCGCATGTCCAGGGCATGGGCCAGTTCCAGCCGGTTGGGCTGGCGGCCGAGGCGGTGGGAGAGCTCCCGGGTGACGCGCCGGATCTTGGAGAGCTTCTCGCTCACGTGAATCGGCAGGCGGATGGTGCGGGCGCTGTTGTCGATGGCCCGGGTCATGCCCTGGCGGATCCACCAGTAGGCATAGGTGGAGAACTTGTAGCCCATGGCCGGATCGAACTTGTCGACGGCGCGCTCCAGGCCGATCGCCCCCTCCTGCACCAGATCCAGCAGCTCCAGGCCCTGGTTCTGGTACTTCTTGGCCACACTCACCACCAGGCGCAGGTTGGCGGCCATCATCCGGTCGCGGGCCCGTTGGGCCATGCGCAGCTTGCGCCGTTGCTGGGGGGTAAGGCTGTCGGCCGGCAGCTCCTGCAGCTTCTTGCCGGCCTGCACGTGGTGGGCCAGCTCAATCTCCTCGGCGGGAGTGAGCAGGGGCACCCGGCCGATGGTACTGAGATACCAGCCGATGGAATCGCTGCCGAGGCGCCCAGAGCCCCGATTGCCCGTGCGTGCTGCCGAAGCACTCCGGCTGGACGGAGGGGGTGCGGTGCTTGTTGACCTGGAGCGCGTTGTTGCTTCGCTGTGCGCGCTGCGGTTGAGATCGTTGTGATTCAAACGCTCACGGCGGTCGATGCGATCGACGCCGTCAGCGGATTGCTCAGGCGTCCCCACACCCAGGCCTCCGTAATTAGATTTGGGCGGAATTTAGCACCGCAGTGGAATTTTGGTGTGTGCAATCCCGAAGATTTTCCGGATTGCGCACAACTGCTGAGTTCGCCAAATCGCGAATGCTGCCTGTATACAGAGTTCTGTGATCGTTGATGCTGTTGCGTTGCAATGGCAGCAGATCAGCTGTTTGCTGCCAGCAGCCCGCCGCGCCAGCGCTTCATCAACGCATCCTGGGCCAGTTGTCCGTCTTCCTCCTGCTGGCGCTGGTGGAACTGCCCTTCGCTGTCCATGTGCCAGGCGGCAGTGTCGTTGAGGTAGAGATCCAGCAGCTGCTCCACCTGGCTGCGGGCCTGGGGGCCCTCCACCGGGGCCACCGCCTCCACGCGGCGGTTGAGGTTGCGAGGCATCCAGTCGGCACTGCCAATGAAGGCCTCGGGTTCGCCGCCGTTGGCAAACCAGAACAGGCGGGAGTGCTCCAGGAAGCGGCCGATCACGCTCACCACTCTGATTTGATCGCTGATCCCGGGGAGCCCGGGCCTGAGGCTGCACATGCCGCGCACCACCAGTTCGATGCGCACCCCGGCCTGGGAGGCCTGGTAGAGCAGGGCGATGATCGGTGGGTCCACCAGGGAATTCATCTTTACGCGGATGTGGCCGCCGCGGCCGGCCAGGGAATGGCTGATTTCCCGGCAGATCAGCTCCTCCATGCCCCGGCGCAGGGTGACCGGCGCCACCAGCAGGCGGCGGAAGCTCTGCTGTTTGGAAAAGCCGGTGAGGTAATTGAACAGTTCCACCAGGTCGGCCCCGTACTCCGGCCGGGCCGTGAGCAGGCCCAGGTCGGTGTAGAGGTTGGAGGTCTTGGAGTTGTAGTTGCCCGTGCCCACGTGCACGTAGCTGCGCAGCAACTGCTTCTCCCGCCGCACCACCAGGGTGATCTTGGTGTGGGTCTTGAGGCCGATCACCCCGTACACCACATGCACGCCTGAGCGCTCCAGCTGGCGGGCCCACTGGATGTTGTTGTCCTCGTCGAAGCGGGCCTTCAGCTCCACCAGGGCCATCACCTGCTTGCCGTTCTCGGCTGCGCGGATCAGGGCCGCCACCACCGCCGAGTCCCGGGAGGTGCGGTAGAGGGTCATCTTGATCGCCAGCACCGCGGGGTCGTCTGCCGCCTGGTTGAGGAATTCCTCCACGGAGGTGGAGAACAGGTCGAACGGGTGGTGCAGCAACACATCCCCTCGCCGCAGCACCGAGAAGATGCTCTCGAACTCCTCAACCTTGAGGGAGCCATCCTCCAGCTTGGTTTTCTGCGCCCGCACCAGGGCCGGGGCCGTGCGCCCCTTGAAGGGTTTGTCCTTGAGCTGGGGCAGGGGGATGGCCAGCAGCGCCATCAGGTCGTCCAGACCGAGGGGCCCGTTGATCCGATACACGTCCTCCGGCTCCACCGCCATGCCGTCCATCAGCAACTGCACCACCGACTCGGGCATCTCGTCGGTGACCTCCAGGCGTACCACCTCACCGCCCCGCCGCCGCTTGCGCAGCCCCTCCTCGATCGCCTCCATCAGGTCGTCGGCTTCCAGGTCGCGCAGCTCAAGGTCGGCGTCGCGGGTGATGCGGAAGAAGTAGTGCCCCTCCACCACCATGCCGGGGAACAGCAGGCCGAGGTTGAAGGCCACCACCTGCTCCAGGGGCACCGCTGTGAACACCGGTCTGGGGTCCTTGCCGCTGAGGTTGGGCGGCACCTCCACGAAGCGGGGCAGGATCTTCTGGGGCACCTTCACCCGGGCGAACTGTTGCTGACCGGTGCTGGGATCGCGCACCAGCACGGCCACGTTGAGGCTGAGATTGCTGATGAAGGGGAAGGGGTGGGAGGGATCCACCGCCAGGGGGGTGAGCACCGGGAAGATGGCGCTGCGGAAGGTGTCGTCCACCCACAGCCGCTGCTGGGAGTTGAGATTGGCGTAATCGATCAGCAGGGCGCCGTATTCGGCCAGCTGATTCTTGAGGGAATGGCGGTAGTGCTGTTGCTGCAGTTCAAGCAGGGGCCTGAGCTTGGCCTGGATGGCCTCCAGCTGTTCCAGGGCCGTGCGTCCGTCGTCGCTGAGGGTGGCCACGCCCGCTTCCTGCTGGCTCTTCAGGGAGGCGACCCTCACCATGAAAAACTCATCGAGGTTGTTGCTGAAAATGGCGCTGAACTTGGCCTGCTCCAGCAGCGGCGTGTGCTCGTTGAGGGCCTGGGCCAGCACGCGATAGTTGAAGTCGATCCAGCTGAGTTCCCGGTTGATGTAGAGATCCGGGGGCACCTGGAGGGATTTCTCACCACTCAGAACATCGGCGCAGAACTGTTCGTCCATGGCTGTTTAGGTGGCTGGCGTTTCTGAGTTGGCCGTTTCGGTAGCGCGATCAGCTTGAGGCTGATGGGCAGAACACTGTTGGGGCTGCTTGCAGGGGTAGCAGCAGACTTTCTGTTGGAGCGACCGTAGCAATCATGGGGCCCGGGCACTGTGTCAGCCCTGCTTGACGGAATCAGGCGCTGAGCCTGCGCCGGCCGCCGGCCACCAGGGCCATCACCCCGGTCAGCAGGGCGGTGGCCAGCCAGAAGGGACTGGTGCGTCCCACCGTTTCATAGGCCAGCCCCGCCAGCGGCGGGCCGATGAAGCTGCCCAGGCTCTGCAGGCCCTGGAGGCTGCCCAGGGCCGCCCCCTGGCCGGCGTCGTCCAGCCGTTGCGACACCAGGGCCCGCAGGCAGGGCGTGACCAGGCCCGTGCCGAGGGCGAGGCAGGCCACGGCTGGAAACACCACGGCGCCGGCTCGTTCAGCCGGGGCCAGGGGCACCAGGGCGCAGCCGACCAGCACGAAGCCCAGGCCGGCCAGGGTGAGCCGCCATTCGCCGAAGCGCTTCACCAGCGGGCCGATCAGGCCCCCCTGCACCACTGTGGCCACCACGCCCACCACCAGGAAGGCGGCGCCGGCCAGCCCCGGGCCCCAGCCGAAGCGCTGCTTGAAATACAGCACCAACACGCCGGTGAAGCCGCTGAAGGCCAGGAAGAACAGAAAGAAGGCGCTGCACAGGCGGCGCACCCGCGGGTTGGTGAACACCCGCGAGAGCTGGGTGAAGGGCTGCAGCTCCCGCTTGCGCGGCAGGGCGATGCGCGCCGAGATCGGGTGGGTTTCGGGCAGCAGCAGCAGCACCAGTGCCAGGTTGAGCACGGCGATCAGCACGGCGATCAGCAGTGGCAGGTTCACGTTCAGCCGGCCCAGCAGGCCCCCCAGCGCCGGGCCGAGGATGAAGCCCAGCCCGAAGGCCACGCCGATCAGGCCGAAGGCCTTGGCCCGCTTCTCCGGTGGCGACACGTCGGCCAGCACGGCGGCCGCGGTGGCGGCGGTGCCGCCGCTGGCCCCATCCAGCAGCCGGCCGGCGAACAGCAGGGCCAGGGGCAGGCCGCTGCCGGCGGCCCAGGGGATGGCACTCCAGTTGGTGGCGATCGTGGCGGCGAACACAGACAGGCCCAGCACCGTGCCCGCCACGCACACAGCCATCACCGGCCGGCGGCCGTAGCGGTCGCTCATCGCCCCGATCAGCGGCGTGGCCAGGAACTGGGCCACGGCATAGCTGCCGGTGAGCAGCCCCAGGGTGCGGCCGTCGTTGGTGAAGCCCGCCAGCAGGAAGGGCAGCAGCGGGAAGATCAGCGTTTCACTCAGCCGGTCGTTGAGCAGGGTGAGGAAGGCGCAGAGGTAGACGGGTGGACCGGAATTGGGGCCGGAGGAGGGGCGCAACAGGGGCACGGTGGCAGCCCGGGGGTGCTGCCAGTTCAGCAAACGGCGGTGCCGCGGCCGCTCCTAGGTTTTGCGGCCGGGGTTGCAGTTGGGGAATCCACGCCATGGAGCCAGGTCTGGAGACGCTCAGCCAGGGGGATCGCAACCGCAGTCACCTCAACCTCAGTCACCTCAACAGCCGTGGCGAGGTGCACATGGTGGATGTGGGGGGCAAGGCTGCCACGGTGCGCGAGGCGGTGGCCGAGGGCTACCTGGCCGTGAACCCCGGGGCCCTGGCCCTGGTGCGGGAAGGGCGGGCCGGCAAGGGCGACGTGCTGGCGGTGGCGCGGGTGGCGGCGATCCAGGCGGCCAAGCGCACCGCCGAGCTGATCCCCCTCTGCCATCCGCTGCCGCTCAGCGGGCTGGACGTGGCGATCGCCGAGGCGCCGCTGCCCGATGGTTCAGGCCCGGGCCTGCGCTGCGAGGCCAGCGTGCGCACCACCGGCCCCACGGGGGTGGAAATGGAGGCGCTCACCGCCGTGCAGGTGGGCCTGCTCACCCTCTACGACATGCTCAAGAGCGCCGACCGGGCGATGACGATCGGGCCGGTGCGGCTGCTGGAGAAGCGCGGCGGCCGTGGTGGTGACTGGCGCCATCCCGATGGCTGAACCCTTCCCCCGCGAGGGTCTGCCCCTGGAGGAGGCGCGCCGGCGGGTGCTGGCCGCCCTCACCCCCCTGGCCGGCAGCGAGGTGCTGCCCCTGGCCGCCTGCCTGGGCCGGGTGAGTGCCGAGGGCTGCCGCGCCCTGGAGGCGGTGCCGGGCTTCCGGGCCTCGATCATGGACGGCTACGCCATCGCCGATGCCACGCCCCTGGCCGCGGGCATGGCCTGGCGGCTGGTGGGCCGCTCGGCTCCCGGCGCCCCCTTCGCCCGGGAGCTGGCCGGCGGCGAGGCGATCCGCATCCTCACCGGCGCGCCGCTGCCGGCGGGGGCGACGCGGGTGCTGCCCCAGGAGCTGGTGCAGGTGGAGGGCGGCGGGCAGGGGGGAGGTGAGCGCTTGCGGCTGATGGGTGAGGCAGGCGCCAACCCCTGGATCCGGGCGGCCGATGAGGAGGCGGCGCCGGGCCAGGAGCTGCTGGCGGCGGGCGTGCGGCTGGGCCCCGCCGACCTGGGCCGCCTGGCCGGCTGCGGTGTGGCGGCGCTGGCGGTGCGGCCCCGGCCGCGCATCGGCCTGCTGATCAGCGGCGATGAGCTGGTGGCCGCCGGCGAGCCGCGGCGGCCGGGCGCCATCTGGGAGAGCAACAGCACGTTGCTGGCGGCGCTGCTGGCGCGGCTGGGCTACGGGGTGGCGGAGCGGCTGGTGGTGGCCGACGAGCCCGGGGCCCTGGCGGCGGCCCTGGGGCAGCTGGCGGCCGGCTGTGATGTGGTGGTGAGCACCGGTGGCGTGTCGGCCGGCGATGCCGACTGGATTCGGCCGCTGCTGGTCGAGCGCGGCTCGGTGGACTTCTGGAAGCTGTTCCTCAAGCCCGGACGGCCGTTCGCCTTCGGCCAGCTGGCGGGGCGGCCGTTTTTCGGGCTGCCGGGCAACCCGGTGGCGGCGGCGATCACGGCGCTCCAGCTGCTCTGGCCTGCGCTGCAGGCGCTGGAGGGGGCCGAGCCGGAGCTGCTGCCCCGCCTGCCGGTGCGCCTGGCGGCCCCGCTGAAGCGCGGCGCCGGCCGGCCCGAGCTCGCCCGGGCGCGGTTGCGGGTGGGCGAAGCCGGCGAGCTGCTGGCGGTGGTGGAGGGCAGCCAGGCCTCCTCGCGGATCGGCTCGCTGCAGGGGGCCGACCTGCTGCTGGAGATCCCGGCGGAACTGGGCCAGCTGGAGGCGGGCACGCGGCTGTGGGCGCAGCTGCTGCGCTTGCCGCTGTTCTGAACGGCTACAGATCCGCCACCAGCGCCTCCATCTGCTCGAGGGCGCTGCGCAGGTCGTCGGCGATTTCGGCGGCGATCAGATCGGGATCGGGCAGGTTGTCGGCATCGAGCAGCGACGCATCCTTGAGCCAGAACAGATCGAGGTTGAGTTTGTCGCGGGCGAGCAGCTCCTCGAGTTCGAAGGCCCGCCAGCGCCCCTCGGGATTGGCCTCGCTCCAAGTGGGCTGGCGCTCGGCGATGGCGCCCGGTTTGTAGAGGCTCACGAACTCGTCGAGATCGGCGGGCTGGAGTGGTTTGGTTTTGAGGGTGAAGTGCTGGTTGGTGCGCAGGTCGTAGACCCAGAGGCGCTTGGTGGCGGCCTGGGCGCTGCCGGCGCGGCGCTCGAAGAACAGCACGTTGGCCTTCACGCCCTGGGCGTAGAAGATGCCGGTGGGCAGCCGCAGCAGGGTGTGCAGATCGCACTCGTGCAGCAGCCGCAGGCGGATGGTTTCGCCGGCACCGCCCTCAAACAGCACGTTGTCGGGCAGCACCACGGCGGCGCGGCCGTTGATCTTCAGCAGCGACTTGATGTGCTGCAGGAAGTTGAGCTGCTTGTTGGAGGTGGTGGCCCAGAAGTCGTCGCGCTCCACGGTGATCGCGTCGCTGCTCACCTCGCCCTCCTCGCCGATCATCTTGATCGACGACTTGCGCCCGAAGGGCGGGTTGGTGGCCACGATGTCGTAGCGGCTGCTGCCCAGTTCGCGCAGGGCGTCGTCGGTGCGCACGGGCAGCAGATCGTCGAGCTGGGCATCCACCTGATCGGCGGGCAGGCCGCCCTCCAGCAGCTCCCGGCGTTTGGCATCGAGCTGGGCGGCGGTGGGCCCCACGTTGTGCAGCAGCAGGTTCATGGCGCAGAGCCGGATCACCGACTGCACGATGTCGACGCCATGCAGCGCTTGATGGCGCAGGTGATCGCGCTGTTCGCGCGTCATCGCCGGGAACGTGTTCACGATGTGCAGATACATCGCGATCAGAAAGCCGCCGGTGCCGCAGGCCGGATCGATCAGTGTTTCGCCGGGCTGGGGCGCCAGGCAGGCCATGATCGCGTCGATGATCGGCCGGGGCGTGAAGTACTGGCCGGCGCCGGATTTGGTGTCCTGGGCGTTGCGCTCCAGCAGGCCTTCGTAGGCGTCGCCCTTGATGTCGGCGTCGAGGATCAGCCACTGCTCTTTGTCGAGCAGGTCGGAGATCAGGCGCTTGAGCTTGGCGGGATCCTGGATCTTGTTCTGGGCCTTGCGAAACACCAGCCCGAGCAGGCCGTGCTGTTTGCCCAGGTGTTCGAGCACGCGGCGGTACTGCGTTTCCAGCTCCACGCCATCGCGGCCCACCAGGGTGCTCCAGTCGAAGCCGTCGGGGATCGGCGAGACCTGGTTCCAGGGCGGTTGGGTCTGCTCATGGGCGAGCTTGAGGAACAGCAGCACGCTGAGCTGCTCCAGGTAGTCGCCGTAGGAGAGCCCGTCGTCGCGCAGCACGGTGCAGTAGCTCCAGAGCTTCTGAACGATGCGGTTGGCGTCGGTGCTCATGGGGTGGGGGGCGATCAGGCGCGGTAGACGGAACCGCGATGGCCGATTTTGACGATCAGCACCAGCAGAATCTGGTCTTCCACGCTGAACAGCAGGCGCAGATCACCGATGCGAACGCGGTAGAGCTCATCATCCGATTGCAGGCGGATCACGCCCGGATGGCGCGGCGTTTCGCCTAGCCGGGTGAGTTCCCGGTCGACACGGCGTTGCAGGGTTGGGTCGAGCCGGGCATAGGCCTTGGCGGCGGAGCGAACAAATTCGATCCGGTAGCTCAAGGTGCTTCTGCCTCCTGGAGGGAGAACGAGCCGGATTGGAGCTCCTCCCAGCTCACCCGTGGTTCATTGGCCCGCAGGATGGCCTCCGCTTCGGCGGTGTCTTCGGCATCCTCCAGCGCCAGGGTGAGCAGACGCCGCAGGGCATCGCTGCGGCTCACCGAGAGGTGCAGCTCACCCTCAAGCCTCGCGGCGTAGCGGTCGATGCGGTCGATCAGCTCCTGAGGAAGCCGAACCGCCTGGGGCGTGCCGGCGCCTTTGGCTGCAGTTCGCGTCTGGGCCATGGCTTGTTGACCGCTGTAGTTGAAGCTACTACGTTTGTTCCGTGGCGTCAGGGCTCTTTGGCTGCCCGATCAGGATGGCGTCGAGCCCCAGCTGCTGGGCGGCCCTACCGGAGGCAATCGCGAGGTGCAGGGCATCGGCCGCCCGCAAGCCGGTGGCCCAGCCGCCTCATCGCGCAGGGCCTGGAGGCTGGGCAGCAGATCGCGCACCGCCCGCCGGGGCACCAGCTCGGCGACGGCCCTGCCGCGGCGGGTGATCAGCACGGGCTCGCCGCGCTCCACGGCATCGAGAAGGCTGGAGAGCTGCGCCTTGGCTTCCGCCACGGTGACCTGCCGCATGCCGTTGACCAACTCTAGGCAGGCCGGGAGCAAAGGGCTGTAGCAGACCGCTACACTGATCGCGTCGCTATCGAGGAGCTTCAGCTGTGGCGAAAGCCTCCAACCCGGTGCGTCTCCAGGCCGATCTGATGGAACGTGCGGTGCAGGCTGGTGCCAGGCACCATCGCAGTGCCGCCCAGCAGATCGAATACTGGGCAGCCCTCGGACAGCAGGTGGCTGGCCTGGTGGATCCCGACAGTCTTCTGGCCGTGCAGTGCGGCGTGGCACGGCTCAGGGTGGAGCCGATTCAGGGCACCCCGCTGGACAGCCGCGCGGTGTTTGCCGCTCTCGACGCTGATCGGCGCTCCGGTGCACTCGCCAGGGCGGTGACAACGGCCGCCGTGCGTTATCAGGCCTGCGCCGACCATCCCGGCCTGCTGGAGCGCCTTGGCCCCGATGGCAGCCGCGTGATCGGCCAGTTTCGCGATGGCCAGTTCCAGCCCTTGCAGCCACCGGCCGCTTGACCAACCAACCCCAGCTGTGGCTGCTGGTGGGCGGCAACGGAGCCGGCAAATCCACGTTCCATCGCCTGGCGCTGGAGCGGCTGGGCCTGCCCTTCGTGAATGCCGACGTTCTGGCCCGCCTGGCCTACCCCGAGGCGCCAGAAGCCAACAGCTATGCGGCGGCCCGACTGGCTGACCAGCAACGCGACAGCCTGCTGCTTCAGGGCTTGAGCTTTTGCTACGAAACCGTCTATTCCCATCCGGCCAAGATCGATGTCGTTGCCCGGGCCCGATCACTCGGTTACCGGATCATCCTGGTGCTGATCCATCTGCAGCAGCCTCAACTCAATCTGGCTCGCGTGAGCCAGCGGGTGAGTGAACGGGGCCATCACGTTCCTGAAGACAAGGTGATCAGCTGCATCCCCCGCACGCTCGCGCACGTGCGTCGCACGATCCCGCTCGTGGACGAGTTGCGCGTGTTCGACAATTCCTCTGCCGCATCCCCGTTCCTGCCGGTGTTCAGCCTCTGCGATGGCGTGCTGGAGCGGCCTATGGGTCCGCTGCCCCCATGGGCGGCGGACCTGCTGGAGGCTTGCCCGGACGCCTGAACAACACCGCCACGGTTGCAGGAGTCCATGCGTGCGGCAACGGCGCTCCGCAGGGCTGTCAGCCGATCGATCACCGGACTAACGTGATGTAAGTCCGGAAGCGCACCGCTGTCATGACGGCTTCCCCGTATCGCGTCACCCCGGCCCGGATCGGCAACTCCTCCGGCCTGCGGCTGCCGGCGGCCTTCTACCGCGACCATCCCCAGTTCGCCGGCGCTGCCGGCCAGGTGGAGGTGCTGAACGACACCACGCTGTTGCTGCGCCTGGAGCCAGAAGACCAGCCGCAGGGCGAGGCCGACGAGGACAGCTTGATGCTCGGGCTGTTCCTTGATTTCCTCAGCCGCCAGGCACTCACCGCCGAGCAGGGTCCGGTGCCCTACACCGAGGCCATGGCCGCAGAAGACGAGGAGCTGCTGGCTGGCGTGACGGTTGACGCTGCGGATGCAACGGGCGGGGCATGAGTCCGTCGCTGCTGCGTCACGGTTGGGAGATCGCCTTCCAGCCCCAGCTGTTCGCCAGGCAATACGCCGAGCTCAAAGCCGAGGTGCAGCGGCTCAAGCAGGAGCTGGAACCCCAGGCCTTCGGTCAGCACCCCCAGGTGAAGCTGCTGGCGGCGGTGATGGAGGGGATCAAGGAGCGGATCGCCGCCGGTCCCTACGCCAGCCGTTTTGCCCTCACTGGACCGCTGCGCCGTTATGGCCGGCTCAAGGGGCTGGGTCTGCCCGATCGCTACCGGCTGTTCTTTCGGCCGTTTGAGGCGGAGGGCCGGCGCCTGCTGCTGATCCTCTGGCTGGGCTTCCCGCGCAAGGACGGGGATCGCAACGACTGCTACGCGGTGTTCACGCGGATGTTGCAGCGCGGCGAGCTGCCGGAGGACTGGGGGAGCCTGCAGCGTGAGCTCGTCGAGCGAGGGCGTCAGCCCCCCAGAGGCAAGTACAAACTCCCAGGCGTATCCCGATAAGCCCTGAACCCATGCCGCAAGTAGAACCCTGCGGCAGCGGCATCTTTGGCATCCACCACCAGGGCGTAACCGCCCACGGAGCGCTTGGCATCGAGGCACCGCTGCACGGCGCAGCCCAGCAGCAGCGGCCCGATGCCCTGGCCGCTCCAGCGCTGATCACGGGCGAGGCGTCCTATCCGGAAGCAGGGCACGGGGTAGGGAGGCAGGGGCCGCGCATCGCCAATCTGCAGGTCAGTAAGCGAAACCTCAGCAGGAGCCAGGGTGTAGAAGCCGGCAATCGCGGCGGTGTTGTCCGCTGAAACCAGCACAAACGTCTGGCTAACGCCCCGGCTCATGGCCTGGTGGGCGTGCTGCTGGAGAAAGCGATCGAGGGCTTCGACGCCGCAGCTGAAGCCTTCGCGATCGTGGCGTTTGGGATCGAGCCGCTGCTCCTCAAACACGGTTGACGCGGTTGCCGGCGTCGTTCAGAGCAGCCTGCAGGGCGGGATTGGGTGCGAAGGGTTCGGCGATGGCGGCCTGAAACGCCGTGAAATCCTGCTGGGAAAGGCGCAGCTGGCGCTCCTGCTGGATGGCGATGGCGGCTCGCTGCTTGGCGGCTGAGCGCACAAAGGCGGCCATGCTCAAGCCTTCAATGGCAGCGGCCTGGGCGAACAACTGCTTGTCGGCTGCGCTGAGCTTGAGATCCAAGCGTTCGTCGACTGCCATCGCCGCGTCCCGACTTTTGATTCATGGTACAGCGAAACACCGTACTCAGTCGTGGCGCGCGCGGGCCAAGCAGGGCCTCCTGGCTCTGCTGGAAACCCGCGCCGATCTGGCGGCCGGGCACGTTCACGCCGACACGGTGGACGATCACCTGTGCCGCCTGCGACACCACCAAACAGCGCCAGGCCCAGTACGTTTTACGTACGGAGAGCAGAGCGGCCATGGCCACGGTGTCTGCCACGGAAGCACGCAAGCGGCTGTATGCGCTGATCGATGAGGTGGGCGCTTCGCATGAGCCTGTGCAGATCACCGGCAAGCGGGGCAATGCCGTGCTCCTCTCGGAAGAGGATTGGCGTGCCATCCAGGAGACGCTGCATCTGGTGTCGATGCCAGGGATGCGTGAATCGATCCTGGAAGGGATGGCCGCGGATGTGTCTGAGTTGAGCAGCGAACCAGGCTGGTGAGCTGCACGATTCTGTTCACCAACCAGGCCCAGAAAGACGCCCGCAAGCTCGCCTCAGCGTCACCGGCCCTGAAGCAGAGGGCCCAGGCCCTGCTTGAGCTGCTGGCCAGCGATCCCTATGCCCAGCCACCGGCGTACGAAAGCGACGTGGGAGACCTGCGCGGCGCCTGCTCAAGGCGGATCTTCCGCCCGACTCCAGGCCTTCCTCGCTCTGATCAGCCAGCCGCCGCAGGAGCCATGATGATGGGAGCCCGCTGGTGCTCCGACCCCAACCCCTCGCTACGGTGAATTGCAGCGAGTTCTCCGGCCCTGGCCGGCACAGCACCTGTTGAAAGACCTGCTGACGCTGCCCCTGGGACAACGGCTGGAGCTGGTGCAGACGCTCTGGGATTCGATCGCTGCCGAGCAGATGGGCCCTGAGCTCACCGAAGCTGATCGACAGCTGATCGATCGACGGCTGGAGAGCTTTCGGGCTGACGGAGATCCCGGCCTGGATGCCGAGGCTGCGCTGGATGCGATTGAGCACTGACCATGGCCAGTCTTCTTGAAGATAAACAAGACGCCATTGCGATGGCCTGCAAGCGCCATCACGTTGCCCGCATGTCGGCATTTGGTTCAATCTTGCGGAGCGATTATCAGCCAGGCGTGAGCGACGTTGATCTCCTCGTGGAGTTCACGACGCTGCCCCCCTTCGAGCTCGTTGACGCATATTTCGGCTTACTGGAAGAACTGAGGAGCATTCTGGCTACTCCCGTTGACCTGGTGATGGCGGATGCCATCAAAAATCCATACGTCATTGCCAGCATTGACAGCAGCAAGCGTGATCTTTATGTCGCGCGATAGCCGAGCCTACCTGAGAGACATCATCGAGTGCTGCGACTCAATTCAGGCTATGCTCAAGGATATTGCTGTAGAAGAGTATCGCCAGAGCCGGATCCTCCGTCGGGCTACTGAACGAGAATTCACCATCATTGGCGAAGCCATTTTAGCGCTATCGCATCGAGACCCAGACAGCTTCGCTTCGATCACCAACGCAAGGCGGATTGTTGATTTCCGCAATCAGCTGACCCACGGTTACCCAACGATCATGGATGATGTGGTTTGGGCCATTGCTGTGCGCGATGTTCACATTCTCCGTGACGAATGCGTAGCTTTGGAAGGCAAGTTAAGCGGTTCGTAGGATGGTCAAATGCCCGTTCCCACCTACGACCAGTTCATCGAACCGCTGCTGCGCGTGCTGGCCCAGCACCCCGACGGGGTGGCGGCCCGCCAGGCGGCTGATGCGGCGGCTGCTGCGCTGGGGGTGACGGAGGAGCAGAAGCAGGAGCTGCTGCCCAGCGGTGCGCAGCCGATCTACCGGAACCGGGCGGGATGGGCGCACGACCGGCTGAAGCGGGCGGGGCTGTCGAGCAGTCCGCGGCGGGGCAGCTGGCAGATCACCCCGGCGGGGCGCGAGTTTCTGGAGCGCCAGCCGCAGCCGCTGCCTGCCGAGGCGGCGCGGCAACTGGCGATGGGCTATGTGGACGTGCGCCTCAGGCCGGCGGCAGAGGCAGGCGGCGAGGTGAGCAGCGCTGCTGTGGCCAGCCCGGATGATCGGCTGGGCGAGGCGCTGCAGGAGCTGCGCCAGGCGGCCGAGGCGGAACTGCTGGAGCTGCTGGCCAACGTGTCGCCGGGGTTCTTTGAAACGATCGTGCTCGATCTGCTGCATGCCATGGGCTACGGCACCAGCCGCAGTGATCTGCAGCGGGTGGGTGGTGCCGGTGATGGCGGCATCGATGGCGTGATCTCGCTCGACCGGCTGGGCCTGGAGAAGGTGTATGTGCAGGCCAAACGCTGGCAGGCCAGTGTGGGCCGCCCGGAGCTGCAGGCGTTCTATGGCGCCCTGGCCGGCCATAAGGCCCGCAAGGGGGTGTTCATCGCTACCTCCAACTACACCGCCCAAGCGCTGGAGTTTGCCCGCTCGGTGGAGGGCATGGTGCTGATCGACGGCCAACGGCTGGCCAGCCTGATGATCGACCATGAGGTGGGCGTGAATGCCCGGGTGCTGAAGATTCCGAAGATTGACAGTGACTACTTTGATGAGGAGGGAACGTAGGGGGCGGTTGTATTGGACTCTGATACTGGCAGAGCTACGGCACCACTTATTGATCGGGTAGTGCGGTGGTTCTCAGACCCGTGAACCAAAGCTATGCTGGCCGTGAAGTCCTCTCATGGCTAGGCTGCAACAAGGATCTGAAGGGCGGCTATGGCTGATGGGCCGTGGTTCACGGAAAGAAGCTGGCCTCCCGGCGTGGTTCACGGAAACCATCCAATACCAAGTTAGCCTTAGCCAACATCAAGTCCAAGAGCAAGGTGGGCGAGGGTACTTTTCTTGCATAAGAATTCTCCTTCATGCCGCCGATCTTGTCCGTTTCTCTTCGACAAATTCATTCAGGATGACTATAGCATGCCGAAAATAGACCCCGAACCATTTAGCAAGATAGCTTCCGGCGTACAAGCATTGGTGCTGTCATTCGCAGTGGTAATCGGAGGAGGTTGGGCGCTGTATACATTTGCCTCTCTAAGACAGGTAGAGATAGCCAAAACCGAAGTTGAGCAGATGCGTCGCAATTTGCTGCAACGTGGTAAACTAGACATAACCATGCAACACTCAGAGATTGGTCGAACCGCCGACGCAACCAGCCTTCTCCTGGTCAATATTACGATTCATAACGATGGAAATCGCAGCGAGGTTATAGATTGGCGCAAGAGTGGAATGAAGGTAACGCCTGTCAAGCTAGGCAAGAATGGCAACCTCGCTTATGGCATAACTGAGGACATCAAGTACGTTCACCCTATCGCGGGCCAAGCGCTGATTTCAACTTCTATTTTGCCCGGCCAGACTCAAACCCTGCCGTTCTTGCTAGCCATCGAGTCTTCGGGTCTTTACTTTCTAGCTTTTCAAGCAGAGGTATCGCCGAGCGAGCGCGACGCAAATGCCGCCGAGCACAAAACAATCGGCGTTACTCCAGAGCGGCTTGTATGGGAGACGTCGACCTATGTCTTTATCGAGGAAAACTCTTGAACTCTGCCAAATGCGAACCTATCCGTGAAGCGGAGAGATCAGCCCAGTCGATTCTGACGCCCAAATTCTCTCCTCGCCCCCGTATTTTTTCGCAACGGCTGCTATGCAAGTGCATGCACCAGGCCATCCATAAGGTCGATTCCCTTAAGTCCCAGTTTTCCCCTCGACGATCGCCCCTCAGTAATGAAGATAATTGCTTTATCCTCAATCGAAGCACAGGCGAAATCCTGGAGGCACTTGAACAGGTGGACTATTTTCTTTGCTTCGATCACGTCACTCACTTCTGCCGGGTGATGCAACAGCCAGGATCTCACAAAGCCCATGCTCATGATGGGTACCCTTCTTTTTTGCTTTAGATGATGGTGAGGAGATAGGACCAAGGATATTGCCTTGAATTGTGAAGATCATTGGTCTTCAGCCGGGCGACCTATGAGGCGTGCGTGACATCGGCTAACACCGTCATTCACCTGAGCCGCCTCCGCCAGGCTATCTACTTCTCCGAGCAGCCTTCGCGGCCAGGTGATGGCGAGCGTTAGCTTGAGCTACAAACCACTTGTCTTTCAGTGAACGACCGTAGGTACTACTCACAAAGAGCTGGACGTTTTAATGAGTCCCCAGAAATCAGCCTCGCTTTGTTGCGAGAGTTCTTTGTCGCTATCTACACCACGTTTGAAAGCAAAGGCTACTTTCAAGAACGCTTTGGAATTAACTGTACAGATGGGTATACACCTGGGAGCGTAGGCGATGTTGGACTGTATTCCTTCCGGAGGCTCCGAAGAAAAGACTTGTTTCCCATTTGGGGGAAAGGGGATAACCTATCTGAAGATGAGATATTTGACTTAATCGAGTTTTTGTACGACCATGCCACGCAACCCATTCAATCCAGTGGCCACTATCATCAATGGAATGATTGTGGCTATCATTATAGCGAATTCATTCAAGGAACTGCTCAAGAGGAATTCCGCAAGGAAGTTAATGATATCTTGAGAGATTATGGTGAAGGATTTGAGTTGTCGGCCAAAGGGGAGATACTTAGCCTCCCTGGGCGCACGCTAGAGCCTCTTTTGCAGGCAGTCATCCCATCAAGAGAGACAGAAAACATCACATCACGAGTCGAGCTTGCGGTTGAAAAGTTTCGAAGGCGCAGATCTTCGCTCGAGGATAGAAGAGACGCAATTAGGGACTTATCTGATGTTCTCGAATATCTACGCCCTCAGCTCGATCGAGTTTTGTCCAAACAAGATGAAAGCGATCTCTTCAACATCGCAAACAACTTCGGGATAAGGCACCACAGCAGAAAACAAAAGACGGATTTCGATAAAGCAGTATGGTACAGCTGGATATTCTACTTTTATCTTGCGACAATACATGCTGCTGTGCGCCTACTGGAAAAGCGTAATGTAGATGATGGACCAAGCTAACATCACCATGCACCTGAGCCGCCACCGATGTTGCTCTCTCAATGACTATGGCTCACTGCGGCCAGGTGATGGTGAGCGTTAGAGAGATGGGGGCGAAGCGTTTGCAGTCCAGAGCTGGTATACTCTCTGTATAGCCGCTGGGTTGCTGTGCAGACACGGGTCCAGAAATGGGGAAACAGTCTTGGGGTGCGGATCCCGCGCGGC
>Ga0208787_1000432_pt1 | contig 20093 bp, 11 predicted proteins | sample Wag4_2014_7_11_FD_187362 | JGI IMG/M metagenome (GOLD analysis project Ga0208787, IMG submission 187362) | Fresh water microbial communities from Ohio, USA - Utica-2 Time Series HT 2014_7_11 (SPAdes) (version 2) | ecosystem: Environmental > Aquatic > Freshwater > Water tank | place: USA: Ohio... | reverse complement strand
CGCCCTACCAACAATTCTTCACCGAGTGAAAACTGACCTGGATCATCAAAGGGAGCAAAGTCACAGGTGGCCGTTATAAGTAAAGGTAGCCTAGTGGTATTATCCCAGCCAGCCAAAGTTGGAGCATCCATAATGGTTTCCTGGGCAAGCCGAGAACTCCCCCCATGCCCGCTGTAATTCCATATCAGGGTTCCTTTGTTTACATCTTCCAGAATATTTTTATTGGCTTGTGGATAGCTGCTTCCGCCGGCGTTGCTTTGCTGTTCAAATGCATCTAAGTAAATTTTTTTAACTTGCCAGGCAGGAAAATCGCGTTCTATCATTCCAGCATGATACTCTGCATCATAAAGATGCAGGTTGAAATCCTCATCATCGGCAACAAGCGTTAAACCTGTCCGCCAGCTACCCAGAGACTCCGGCTGATTGTAGCGCAATATTTTATCAACGACCCTATTTGCCTGTTGAAGGTTTCTCGCTGGTATCCTGCCAATGGCAATGTCAAGCATAGGTGCAAGCTGTGAAGACTGGATATTTTCCCATGGATCAAGGTAACCGAAATAATCATCTGTAACGTAAGTGGACAAAGGATCCAGGGAAACATCACTTTGATAAGATGGCACCTTGTTGGTGTTTGCAGCAGCTGTGCCTTTATACTGATAAGATGCACCACCAAAAAGCAGCAGAAAACGGGGAGATTTCCCTGAACCGGGGTTTGATCGCAGATAGAACATCCTTACAAAATTCCGGATTGCTGTAGGGTCAGGGATCCCGGAAGAGAACTCATTGTAAATGCGACTAGGAGTTTCTATGTGAACAGTCAATCCCTGACTCCGGTGAAATGATGCAAGACGTTCAGCCGCCTGCAAAAGATTGGGATCTGTAACAATCAACATATCCACTGGTGCCAATCCATGGAGATCCTGGTTGGCTACCCTTCCTTCAACTGTTATGCGGTTGGCAGAAGCCGCACTGAAAACAACATAAGTCCGAAGGCTGGAAACATCTCGAATGAAAGAAAGCTGGTTGCTTTGAGATGAAAAAGGAATACCAACAGCAGACTTAAAATCTGTTATATCCCATACACTGACATCATTTCGGGGATTGCTAATCTTGAATTCCACTATTTCGCCGGCAGCTACGGATGCAGCATCACGAAATACCAGCTGACTCAATCCAGTCATGTCCAATGAGCGTCTGTATTGCAATTCAAACCAGTTGAGCCATGCCTGAGCATTCACACTTTGGCCAGTAAAATTATACCCAACAGTGAGTGACCCAGATGCTGCAATGCCTTCCGCACTGATTCTACTGGTATTGGCAGATGGCTCAAGCAAGGTACCGGCCAATGGGGCAGTGGTATGTTCAAATATTCTTTTACCATTTATTACCACAGCCATGCTGTTGGGCTGATCTGCGCTCCTGCCGGCTATTTCACTTGTAAAAAGGAATATTGTTCCCGGAACCACCCCGCTTGGGGCTGCAGTGAAAGTTCTTTCGGAAAGCCTTCCTGTCTGATTACCAAAATCCTCTCCATACCATTCTTTCCCACTTCTAAGAAAATTGATGCTGTCAAGCTCATACCGGTATTGTTCATCAAATGAGGTTACTGACTTGAAATTTCCAGTTATAGGTTTTTCTTTTTGTACCCTTTTGCTTATTGACTCATTCAGGGTAATGTAATAAAATGCTTTATCAGCATAAAAATTCTTTGCGAAAACAAACTTGGCAGATAGCGTGTCCCATATCCATTGGTCTGTTCCTGGCGCATAAAAGAGGAAGTAGTCTGAACCGGAAAATTGTCCGTCACCACCGTCTTCCATCCAGATTGCTAGCTCTGAAAGGTCATCTGGAGCGACACTGGCATTGGATTCGGGCAAAACCCCTCCACCATTTCCATACAACTTTATTTTGCCCGATGGCACATTGTCTAACCCGAAAGATTTTAAGTCGGCAGCATAAACACTGCAGATTCCTTTTGAGGAAGCAGATACCTTCAGCCAAATACCGGAAGAAAGCACAGAATGTTCTGCATAACGCAATTGCGCTGTCACGCCCAGGGCCATCAAGACAAAAGACGTTAAGAGTTTACATTTCTTCATAAAGACCTGTTAACAAATTTAGCATTTAGTAAACATAAAATTTAGCGTAAAGCATTGATTCGATTTAATTTAACACTTACTTTTGTCTGTAACCGCCTCTCTTGTGCATGCAATAACCATAGCTTTTGTCCGTTAAGGGAATCGGTTAAATAAAACATGTAAACCATGAGAAATTTATTGGTCTTGATGTCAGTAGCCTCACTTTTCAGTGCTTGCAAAGGTGGAATGCCTTTTGCAAAGAAAAAGTTTGAAACATCCAGTGTGACTGGTTGGAACTACAACGACAAAAACCAGGGCGGATTTCAGAAATCTCCCGTAAAAGAACAGCAAACTGGTCCCGGACTATTATTTGTTCAGGGTGGTACTTTCACCATGGGTGCTGCTGACGAAGATGTAATGGGTGAATGGAATAATGTTCCTCGAAGGGTTACTGTTTCTTCATTTTACATTGACAAAACTGAAGTAGGAAATATTCATTACAGGGAATACCTGAACTGGATCGAAAGAACCTTCGATGATCCTGCCTTTGAAAGTGTTGTGATGGGTGCAAAACCAGATACACTTGTTTGGAGAAGTGAGCTTGCTGCCAACGAAGCACTTGTTGAAACGTACTTTAGACATCCTGCTTACAACCTCTATCCGGTTGTTGGCGTTTCCTGGAGGCAAGCCAACGACTTCTGTATTTGGAGAGGCAATCGCGTTAATGAACTCTTGCTTGTTCAAAAGGGAATAGTGAATCCCAATCAACTGAAAAACATTCAAGGACAAGCTGAAGAAAACTTTACAACCAAATCATATCTGCTTGGCTTATATTCGGCACAACCTGCAAGGGCAAAGAAACCCACACTGGTTGATGAAAATGGAAGACCCAGAAACTATGTGAAAGTTGAAGATGGCATATTGCTTCCTGATTACCGCCTGCCAACAGAAGCCGAATGGGAATATGCAGCATTGGGCTATATCAATCAGAATCCAAACGTAAAATTGAAAGAAGGCCGTCGCGGCGAAGAGTTAATTATGAACAGACAGGTTTATACCTGGTCTCACAATGTAAATGGTCTGCGAGACAACCGTTTTGGTGGATGGGCAGGTAAATACATGGCAAACTTCAAAAGAGGTGCAGGTGACTACATGGGTATTGCAGGTGGATTGAACGACAATTCATCTATACCCGGACCAGTTCAGGCTTTCTTACCCAACGGATTCGGGTTGTACAACATGGCAGGTAATGTAAATGAGTGGGTTGCAGATGTTTACAGGCCCCTTTCCAGCAAGGATGTGGATGACTTCAATCCATACCGCGGTAACGTATTCATGCGTCCTGACAAAGATGAAAACGGCGAATTCCAGCGAGACAGCCTCGGCAGGGTAAAAATGGCTAAAGTAACTGACGATGAGGCCAGCAAGAGAAGAAACTACCAGAAAGGTGATGTCATTAATTTTAAAGATGGTGACTCCGCTTCCATGATCAATTATGGTTATGGTATCACCACACTTGTAAGTGACAAATCAAGGGTTTACAAAGGCGGCAGCTGGGACGATAGAGCTTATTGGCTTAGTCCCGGCACCAGAAGACACCTGGAAGAAGATCAGTCCACAGCCACTATTGGATTCAGGTGTGCCATGGATCGCTTTGGCAGTCAAGAAGGAAATGGATTCAAAAATGGGATGCATTTCAGTGCACGCAGACAGAATACAAGAAAGAACTAGATATACGAACATAATATTTTGAAACCCCCGAAATTCGGGGGTTTCTTTTTTGTGTCAACCCATGAAAACATCAAAGTGCTGAACGTGTTCCCTGAAAAAATTGATATTATATTTGTGTTATGCAGATAGAAGCGCTTTACGAAATTTTTAAAAACAGCAGAAAAGTACAAACGGACACCAGAAAATTGTCTGTAGGAGAGATTTTCTTTGCGCTAAAGGGACCAAACTTTAATGGCAATCACTTTGCCTTGAAAGCGCTTGAACAGGGGGCTGCCGCAGTTGTGGTTGATGAATTCCAAGGCATTGCAGATGACAGGATCTTTTTTGTAGATGATGCACTCAAGGCTTTGCAAGACCTCGCCCGACATCACCGCAGTCAACTTAATATTCCCTTTATAGCCATCACCGGCAGTAACGGAAAAACAACCACAAAAGAACTCGTACATGCCGTTTTATCTGCTCATTTTATTACCGCAACAACAATAGGAAACCTCAATAACCATATTGGGGTTCCCCTCACTTTACTTTCCATCCCCGATGATGCCGAAATGGCTGTCATTGAAATGGGTGCAAATCATCAAAAGGAAATAGCCGGTTATTGCCAGATTGCCTTACCCACACACGGTTTGATTACAAACTGTGGTAAAGCCCACCTGGAAGGATTTGGTGGTGTGGAAGGCATCAGGAAAGGCAAAGGGGAACTTTATGATTTCCTGCGTGAAAACAATGGAACCATATTCGTTAACTCAGATATGACAGATCTCATGGGTATGAGTCTGGGCGTGCCTAACAGGATTTTTTATGGACAGTCTAAAGGCAGTTTCAACGCTGAAATGACTCATGCAAGTCCACTCCTTACCTTGGAAATCAGCAGACTAGACTGGGGATTGCATCACCTCCACACCAACCTGATTGGTTCTTATAATCTGGCAAACATTGAAGCAGCTATTTGCATAGGCGATCATTTTGGTATCCCTTTCCCAAAAATTGCACAAGCCATAGCGACATATGTCCCGAATAACGCCCGATCGCAGCTGATGACCAAAGGAACAAATAGCATTTTCCTGGATGCCTACAATGCCAACCCAAGCAGCATGAAGGTTGCCATTGAAAACTTTGCCAGTCAAGCCCATTCCAATAAATGGCTGTTACTCGGTGCCATGATGGAACTGGGGGAAGAGTCAATTCAAGAACACCACGCTTTAGTTGAGTTGTTGCAATCCCTAAATCTCGACCAGGTCATACTGGTTGGGGGTGACTTTGGCAATATAGTGCAACCCTATCCTTATTTTAACAATACCACGGTTGCAAGTGAATGGCTAGCTGCTAATAAACCAGAAGAGGCACTTATTCTAATCAAAGGTTCCAGAAGTACAGGCATGGAAAAGCTACTGGAGGTGCTTTGAATGCGACAAATATCACAAAGCACGATAAAATGATGTCGTATTTTTGTACAAATCCTCAAGCATGAATATAATAAAAGGCACTTATCTCTACAGTGTGCTCAACAATAAATGCCCAAGATGCAGACAAGGTGATTTGTTCTGTTCAGCCAATGCCTATCAATTAAAAGGATTCACCAAAATGAATGAAACCTGTGCTGTATGCGGACAACCAACAGAAATAGAAGTAGGGTTTTATTACGGAACCGGATACGTCAGTTATGCCCTTACGGTAGGATTTAGCGTAGCAACATTCATAGCATGGTGGGTGATAATTGGATTATCTCTTGACGATACCCGTTTTTTCTGGTGGATGGGAACCAACGCAGTACTTATGATTCTCATGCAACCACTTTTCATGCGCCTTTCCAGAAGCATCTGGCTTTCCTGGTTCGTGGGATATGATAAAAATTGGAAAGAGCACCCGCTTGAAACTCCGGAGCGTATCATCCCCCTACCGGAAAATGAAGGTTAAACCGTCAAAATGAACTAAATTGAGGACTAACCATCCATCAATCAACATGAAAAGTATTTTCAGCTTTTTACTCCTTGCTGTAACAGGCATGCAAATCTTCGCACAAGAGAAGTTTATTATCAAAGGCGATGTCAGTAAAGTCAAACTGCCCGTATCCAAGGTTTACCTGAGCTATTATGCCGATGGCAAAAGTACAGCAGACAGCTCAGATGTTGTGGATGGAAAATACAGCTTCACAGGCAGCCTTGGTGATCCTTTGATGGCAAGCCTTCGTGTCAAGTATAAGGAAGATCCTGATGCCAAAACCATTAGGGCAATTTCTTACAACAGGGATATCAAACAGTTGTTTATTGAAAATTCACGGATCACTATTGTCAGTACCGACTCCTTCTCCAATACTTCCATTAAAGGCTCAGCAGCACATGCTGCATTTGTTCAGTGGGATGACCTGATGAAACCCGAAAACAAGATCTCCAGTGACCTAAATAAACTGTACAGTGACTACTATAAAAACAAAAACCAGCAGGGAATGGACAGCTTGGATGCAGAATTCGACAAGCTGACTGAAATCAAAAACATCAAAAACAAAAAATTCCTGGCAGAGCATCCCTCATCCCCCATTGCTTTGTTTGTTTTCAGGCAGTTCGCAGGATATGATATCAATGCGGATGTTGCAGCGCCCGTGTTCCTGGCATTGGCTGAAAAACTGAGAAACGGTCCGGCAGGCAAAGAAATGGCGGCAAGAATTGAGGTTGCCAAAAAAACCGGTATTGGTAAAATGGCTATGGATTTCACACAAAACGATACCCTCGGCAATCCAGTTTCATTGTCTTCTTTCAAAGGCAAATATGTGCTGATTGATTTTTGGGCAAGCTGGTGTGGTCCCTGCCGTCAGGAAAACCCAAATGTGGTAAAAGCTTTCAACAACTACAAGGAAAAAGGATTCACAGTCTTGGGTATTTCATTGGACCAACCCAATGCCAAAGACAAGTGGATGAAGGCGATCCATGACGACAACCTCACATGGACGCAAGTATCAGACCTTAAATTCTGGAAAAATGAAGTGGCAGTGCAATATGGCATTCAAGCCATACCCCAAAATTTCCTGATCGATCCTCAGGGAAAAATCATCGGTAAAAATCTGCGTGGCGAAGCGCTGAATAAAAAACTGGAAACACTATTCCAATAGGCCTGTTTTCAAAGAGATTCAATGGATGATACAATCCTCGCCTGCCTTAGGCAGGTAAACTCGTGCCTCATACTCGTGCCTCATGCCTATTCCCCATTCCTTGTCCCATTAACCAAAAAAGCCGATATTTGCGGCTCTAAAACAACCAACTATGGGTAAATACAAAGCGGGTGTGCTCTTCGGTGAAGACCTCAAAGCACTCTATCAGGATGCCAAAGACAATCAATTTGCCATGCCTGCCGTGAACACCACGGGAACAGATACCATTAATGCAACGCTTGAAGCCGCTGCGGCAGTGAACTCCCCAGTAATCATCCAATTTTCCAATGGAGGAGCCCAGTTCATTGCTGGTAAGGGAATGCCAAACGACAAATTACAGGCGAATATATCTGGAGCCATTTCTGGCGCTCTGCATATTCACAATATTGCCAAATATTATGGGGTTCCTGTAGTCTTGCACACAGACCATGCTGCCAAAAAATGGCTGCCTTGGATCAGTGCCCTCATCGATGCCGGTGAACAATACAAAGTGGAAAAAGGTACCCCATTGTTCAGCTCCCATATGCTTGACCTGAGCGAAGAACCTCTTGAAGAAAACATTGAGACATCTGTTGAATTCTATAAGAGAATGGCTCCTTTGGGCATGGGCATTGAAATTGAACTGGGAGTTACTGGTGGTGAAGAGGATGGCGTTGACAACTCAGATGTCGAAAACGATAAACTCTATACTCAACCTCAACATGTAGCGCATGCATACGAGCAACTGAGTAAAGTAGGCGATCTATTTACTGTTGCAGCTGCCTTCGGCAACGTGCATGGCGTATACAGTCCGGGTAACGTTCAGCTCCGCCCTGAAATCCTGAAAAACTCTCAGGATTATATCCAGCAGCACTTCCAAACCGGAGAAAAGCCTGTTTACTTCGTATTCCACGGCGGTAGTGGTTCACCCCAGCACCAAATCAGGGAGGCTATCGGTTATGGTGCCATCAAAATGAACATCGACACTGACCTGCAATGGGCTTTTTGGGAAGGCGTACTGAACAATTACAAAAAGAACGAAGCTTACCTGCAAGCTCAACTCGGAAATCCTGAAGGGGCAGATAAGCCGAATAAGAAATACTATGACCCAAGGGTATGGTTGAGAAAAGGGGAAGAAACCTTCATTGCACGCTTGAAAACTGCGTTTGAAGACCTGAATTGCATCAACAGGAACGCATAAGATTCTTTAATGGTCCGCCAGCGAAACATAATTTTCTTTATGCGCTGGCGGACCATTTTTATTTTCGAGCATCTCGCTTTGAAGACCTTATCGGCCCATCCATCCCCCATCAACAGTAAGTATCTCCCCGCTTACATAATTGCTAGCATCAGATGCCAGAAACACAACCGGACCTTTAAAATCAGCAGGCTTACCCCACCTGCCGGCAGGAATACGCTCTGAAATGGCTTTGAACCTAACTGGATCCTGCATCAAACCCGCAGTGTTGTCTGTTTCAACATAGCCGGGTGCAATGCCATTGACCTGAATGCCCTTGGAAGCCCATTCATTAGACAAACCCTTGATAACACTCGATAAGGCCGATTTACTGGCCGCATAACTGATTACATTGATACCCCCTTGAAAAGTCAGGAGTGAACAGGTAAAAATTATTTTCCCTGAACCACGCACAAGCATATCCTTCCCCACCTCACGAGCCAGAATAAACTGGGCATCGAGGTTGATAGACAATACCCTGTCCCACAATTCATCTGAATGCTCGGAAGCTGGGCTCCGCATGATGGTACCTGCATTGTTGACGAGGATATCAGGCGTTATGCCTGAAGCTCGAACGCCAGCAATAAAAGCATATATACTTTCCCGACTTGAAAAATCTGCCTGGAAAGCATAAAACTTTCTTCCCAATTCTGTTACTTGTTTTTCAATGTCACTTCCGGGAGCAAGACTGGCACTAACGCCAATGATATCAGCACCGGCTTCTGCCAGTCCAAGTGCCATTCCCATTCCAATTCCCTTGTTGCAGCCAGTAACCAGTGCTGTCTTACCGCTAAGATTGAATAAATTATGCATAATACTTTGATATGTTATGATTTAGAGTTGAGAAAGTTGAGAGTTGATAGAGTTTAGTTGAGAAAAAAACTCTCAGCTATTCTCTCTCAACTAATTTCAAAGAGACACCCCGCGTTTCCAGGGAATAAAATCATCCTGATTCAATTGAACCGCTTTGGGAATCACTTCACCGCTGGCGGCCCGGATGCAATATTCAAGAATCTCCTCGCCCATCTCCTCTATGGTTTTATCCCCTTCTACAATCGGACCGCAATCGATATCAATGATATCAGCCATTCTGCGGGCAAGCTTTGAATTGGTTGCAAGTTTGATGGTAGGGCAAACAGGGTTACCGGTAGGTGTTCCCAAACCTGTGGTAAACAATATCAGTGTTGCCCCTGATGCAGCCTTTCCTGTGGTGGCTTCCACATCATTACCTGGCGTACAGACCAGACTGAGTCCGGGTTTTGTTGCGGGCTCGGTATAATCTAGCACATCCACAACCGGACTGGTACCTCCTTTCTTACAAGCACCGGCACTTTTAATGGCATCTGTAATCAAACCATCTCTGATATTACCCGGTGAGGGGTTCATATGAAATCCAGAGCCAACACTTTCGGCCTGTGCACTGTAGGCATCCATCAGGCTGATGAATTTTTCTGCTGTGGCCTGGCTGGTGCTTCTGTCAATCAATTCCTGTTCTGCTCCGCACAACTCTGGGAATTCGGCCAGGAGAATTTTACCCTGAATAGCTACAAGCAGGTCTGAAAAATACCCAACAGCAGGATTCGCAGAAATTCCGCTAAAACCATCGCTGCCACCACATTTTACGCCAACTGTAAGCTTATCAAGCGTAGCAGGTTTTCTTTCCTGTTTATTGACCTCAATGAGCCCTTTAAATGTTTCACGAATTGCAGCTTGAATCAATTCCTCCTCTGTTCTTCCGGCCTGTTGTTCAAACGTCAGGATAGGTTTATCAAAGCTGGAATTACGTTTCCTGATCGTTTCTACAAAAGCATCCAACTGCAGGTGCTGACAACCCAGGCTCAGGATGGTAATGCCTCCCACATTGGGGTGATCAGCGTAAGCAGCCAAGAGGTTTTCGAGGATAGCTGAATCCTGACGTGTTCCGCCACATCCACCCTGGTGATTCAGGAATTTAACGCCATCAACATTTTTGAAAACCCTCGTCCCTTGTCCCTTGTCCCTTGTCACTTGTCCCTCTTCCCTCATCCCTTGTCCCTTGTCACTTGTCACTTGTCCCCCTTCCCTCATCCCTTGTCCCTCGTCACTCGTAACTTGTCCCCCTTCCCTCATCCCTTGTCCCTTGTCACTTGTCACTTGTCCCCCATGCCTGTATTCCTCCACCAACCCTCTCGTAAAAGCCTTGTATTTCTCCGTGACCGCGTAACCCAATTCATTGTGCAACGCTTCCCGTATAACATCGAGGTTCCGGTTTTCACAAAAAACAGTGGGTATAAACAACCAATAGTTGGCTGTACCAACCCTGCCATCTGAGCGGTGGTAGCCCATGAATGTCCGGTCTTTCCATTTCGATACATCCGGCGGTGTCCATTTATATTGCACTCCCCTATATGCATAAGGGTCGGCAGCATGGTGTAAATTAACCGTTGTCATGAGCCCACCCCGCTTTACATCCATCGTAACTTTTCCAACCAATACGCCATACATGGTTACTGCACCCCCTTTGAGGATGTCTTCGGTGTAGAACTTATGCTTGGCTTCCACGGGCTCAAGGATCATGAAAGACTGACCCTCAAACTCGATGACCTCACCGGCTTCAAGGTTGCGCAATGCAACGATCACATTATCCTTTGGATGTACCTTCAAAACTATATTCTTCATACTCAGATTTTTCAGTATCCCGAAAGTAAAATTTATATCCCGAAATCACGCTGTGAATTGCGCAAACGATGTCAAAATGAGCCAATCCAAAACTCTACTTTTTTTGTAGAAATAATTGTGGATATTTTGTTGATTTCATCTTTTTTAATTTATTTTTGACTTAGTATCCAATATGAAACAATTCCTATCCAATTCCTTTGACGATTCCAAAACCTTAACGCTCACTATTTTTTAACAGGAATTGTACTATGAACAAAAATTTGATCAGTGCCATGGCACTGACCGTGACATGCCTTGCCATGGCTTGTCAGAAGCCAACTATTCAGGAAATGCCTGAGATTTCGTCTTCTTCCGTAACTATCGGCGGACAAAGTAATCTAACCCCAAAAGAGCTTTTGGGAAAAATGATTTACTTCGATGCCAACCTATCCGAACCAGTTGGCCGACAAGCCTGTGCGTCCTGTCATTTGCCTGACAATGGCTATACTGGATTTGCCAGCCTGCCTTTGGGTGGACAATTCTCAGGAGCTGTTGCCGGAATCGGCGAGGGTGCATTTCCGGGAAGATTTGGTAACAGAAGAGCACCCAGCTCTGCCTATGCAACTTTTAGTCCTGTATTTAAAATGATTGAAGACAATGAATTCAAAGGTGGACTCTTTTGGGATGGCAGGGCAACCGGATTACGACTGGGCATTCCTGCTGCCGAGCAGGCATTAGGACCTTTTTTGAGTTATGCGGAACAGAATCACCCAAGCGCAGCAGACGTGCTGGCTAAGTTAAGTTCGCCTGCATACCATGAATTATGGCTACAAGTTTGGGGGGGTCCCATCTCTACAGCCTCTCAAGAACAAATCAACCTGAATTATGATCGGGTTGGGTTATCCATTGCTGCTTATGAGGCTTCAAAAGAAGTTAATCCTTTCAGCTCAAAGTACGATGCCTTTTTGAGAAAAGAAACAGATTTGAGTCCTGAAGAAAAACTGGGATTGGCTGTATTTAACAACGATGGGAAATGCTTCAGGTGTCACCTTTCTGAAGGCAATGCCAGCAATCCACCACTGTTTACTGATTTCGAGTATTACAATATCGGAATCCCTAAAAACACCCAAAACCCATATTATTTAACAAACCCTACATTTGTTGACTTGGGTCTTGGTGGATTTCTTCAAAAAAGCACCAATCCCCTCTGGAGGAGTGCTGCAAAGAACAATATGGGTAAATTCAAAACACCAACCCTGAGAAACATTGCCAAAGGAAGCAATAAAAGGTTCATGCACAATGGTGCTTTTACTTCGCTGGAACAAGTTGTTGATTTTTACAACACCCGAGACGACTCCAAATCGAGAGGTCGCTGGCCAAAACCTGAATATGACGATAACCTGCAAAAAGGCTGGCTCGGAAATCTTGCATTAACGAAAAAACAGCAAAATGCAATTGTGGCCTTTATGAAAACCTTAAACGATGGGTGGAGTAACACTGCTATAAGACCTGCCAATTAATTTAACTAGAAGCATATAGCATTATAAAAGTCTGGCAGAAAAGCCGGACTTTTTTTATTCACCAAGCAGTTAAACAGGCTTGAACGTGTGAAATTGTTTTTGTAAATACTTCAAAATCGTTAATTTACGGATACAATTGACGAATACATCGTAAATCGTTTTAATTCCATCCATTCAACCAACCGATTGCCTTTAAACAGCCACCATGAAAAGGAAATTTTACATTGTTGCAAGCTCTTTGCTTTTTGCCCTTGCCTGTTCCCTCATATTTGTTGCCTTCACTACTGAAGAGCAACCGGTTATCGCAGCAGATCCAAAAGTTGCCAACCTCAAACTCCCAGCGGGCTTCAGCGCTGAAAGATTATATGGTCCATCTGAACATGAGGAAGGGTCTTGGGTAGCCATGACCTTCGATCAAAAAGGCAGGATCATTGCTTCAGACCAGTATGGAAATCTTTACCGCATGACTGTACCGGCCATGGGTGATACCATCAAAAAAACACAGGTTGAAAAACTGGAAGTACTCCAGGATCCCGAATACAAAAGTGACACGAGTAAAACAAAGATCTCCATAGGCTATGCCCATGGTCTTCTCTATGCTTTCAATAGCCTTTATGTGATGATTAATCACAGGGGCGATTCCAAGCTGAAAAAAACAAGTGGTCTGTACCGCCTGCAGGATACGGACGGAGACGATCAGTACGATAAAACTACGCGCATCAAACTGCTCGACGGCTCAGGTGAACATGGTCCGCACAGCATCGTGCTTTCTCCGGATAAACAATCACTCTACGTGGTGGCCGGCAACTTCACGAAGATCCCCCAAATGGATGCCTACCGCAACAACCCGGATGGAAAGTTAGATAACTTGCTGCCCCTTATCAAGGATCCGCGTGGACACGACAACACTGTTGAATCTCATGGTGGATGGGTGGCTAAAATTAATCCTGAAGGCTCAAAGTGGGAACTGATTGCTTCCGGTTTCCGCAACTCATTTGATCTTGCCTTCAATGAAGTAGGTGAACTATTTACCTACGATTCTGATATGGAATGGGATTTCGGCACACCCTGGTACCGCCCCACAAGAATCCTGCATGTTACAAGTGGTGGTGAATACGGCTGGAGACCGGGTACACTTAAGTGGAATGCTAACTATCCCGATAACTTACCTGCTGTCATCAACATTGGTCAGGGTTCCCCTACCAACTTCATTCATGGTGGCACCGCCCGCTTTCCGGAAAAATACCGCAATGCATTGTTTGCATTCGACTGGAGCTTTGGCATCATTTATGCCATCTTCCCGAAACAACAAGGTGCTTCTTATACCGCTACCGGAGAGGAATTCATCTCCGGATCTCCACTCCCGCTGACGGATGGCGTAATCGGTCCTGATGGCGCACTTTACTTCCTCACAGGCGGAAGAAGGCTGGAATCAGACCTCTACCGCGTTACTTTCACAGGGGTGGAGAATAAAACAGCCAAACCGGCACCTGCTGCGCTCAGTGAAGCACAGAAACTGAGGATGCAGTTAGAAACCTACCATGGTTCTGCCAAGCAAGGCGCAATCGCTTTTGCATGGCCGCACCTCAAAAATGCTGATCGTCACATCCGTTATGCCGCAAGGATTGCCGTGGAAGCACAACCGCTGAGTGAGTGGACAGACAAAACACTGAAGGAAACTGATCCTGTTATCCTCACCAACGCAGCAATCGGATTGGCCAGAAGAGGCAACACATCCGTAAAAAAACAACTGCTTACTGCACTGACTAAAATAAACCTGAGTACACTCACAGAAAGTCAGAAATTAGACCACCTCCGTGCCGTTGAACTGGTATTTGCCCGCATGGGAGCACCCGATGCAGCTGAAAAAACCATGGTAGCCAATCAGCTCAATCCGTTTTACCCTGCTGCCACCAATGATCTCAACAAAGAACTTAGCAAACTGCTCGTATATGTAGAAGCTCCCAAAGCGGTTGAAAAAACCATGGCACTCCTGGCTACTGCCAAAGACGGTGCAGGCAGCATAAAAACACTTTCTGAATCTTCAGACCTTATTCTGCGTAATCCACAATACGGTATTGATATCGCCGGCATGCTCTCCAAAATGCCGCCACTCACGCAAACCTGGTATGCCAATGTACTGAGTCAGGCAAAAACAGGTTGGACTCCTGAATTGCGCAACACTTATTTCAAATGGTTCTATACAGCATTCGGCTACAAAGGTGGTGTATGTTATGTTGGGTTCATCGATAAAGCCCGGACAAATGCATTGGCACATGTTCCGAAAGAATCTTTTGCACAACTGAATAAAATCTCCGGCAATGAAATTGTTAAGGTGGTAAATCGCGGTGTTAGCGTTGGAACAGTTTTGGCTAAAGGTCCCGGTCGCAACTGGAAACTGGAAGAAGCGCTGATGGCTATCGACACTGCCAAAGGAAAGCGGGATTTCGAACAAGGCAAGGCCATGTTTGCCGCGTCTCTCTGCAAATCCTGCCACCAGGTAAAAGGAGAAGGGGGAATATCCGGACCAGACCTGACACAGTTGGGAACACGTTTCTCAAACAAAGACATGCTTGAAGCCATCATCTCACCGAGCAAAGCCATTTCAGACCAATATGGCTCAACCGTTTTCTTCCTGAAAAAAGGTGGCTCCATCCTGGGCCGTTTAATCAGGCAGGATAATACCAACTATTACATCTCTCAGAATCCATTTGATGCCAGTATTGTGAGAACAGTCGCCAAAAGCAATGTGGCCCGTACAAGGGTTTCAGATGTTTCTCCGATGCTGCCCGGCATGATCAACGGACTCAATCCGGAAGAACTGAACGACCTAGTTGCCTACCTCAAATCGGCAGGCAATCCAAACCACCCTGTTTATACCGCATCCAAATAAAGGGGTATGACAAGACAAGGTTCTGTGTGGAGCGATAAAGTTTCGCAGGTTACACAAATTGGCGGTATTGAAACGGCTGTATTGGATAACGGGATCAGCAGAGGGATGCGCGTAGCCTGGTTCAATACGGGAACAGGGCTCCGCTTCAAGGTGCTGACAGACAGGGGAATGGATATTGCAGATGCTGCCTATAAACAGTATAATCTGGCGTGGCTGAACCATGCTGGTTTTACGCCACCGCAGTTTTTGTCTGATAAGGGGCTCGACTGGCTGCGGACCTTTGGAGGTGGACTGGTCAATACCTGCGGATTGCAGCATGTAGGCGGGCCAGAAAAAGATGACAGCGGTGAACGTGGTGTTCACGGAAGAATCAGCAATACCCCTGCGGAAATCATTTCCATCATTCAGCCAGATCCAGCAAGGGGGCAATACAACATGCTGCTTACCGGACGCATGCGGGAATCAAATATTTTTGGTCCGAACCTCGAACTAATCAGGACCATCACAGCTACCTTGGGTTCCTCCCGCATTTTGATTCATGACGAAATCATCAACAGGGGCAATATTCCAGCGCCACACATGATCCTTTACCATTGTAATTTTGGCTGGCCCCTAGCAGATGCCGGAACAAAACTCATTTGGGAGGGAGACATGACAACTCGGCTGGGAGAACCCTTTACATCAGGACAAACTTTCAAAACCCTGCGCGATACTGTACCTGAACACAGTGGGAGTGGCGAAGAAGTAGCTGTTGTTGACATTGAAGCTGATGAACAGGGCAACTGCCGATGCGGTATTTATAATCCTTCCATTGAACTGGCTATTGCAATGAATTTCCCGAAATCACAACTTCCTTGGTTAACCAATTGGCAACACCTCGCAAAGGGAGAATATGTTACCGGGATAGAACCCGGATCACATCCCCCCATCGGGCAGGCGCTGGCAAGGGAAAGAAAAACCCTTCGATACATAGGGCCTGGTGAAAGCCTGCATTACAACTTACAACTCGAAGTACTTTCTGGACAGCGGGAGATTCAGTCACACCTTAAAACATAACATACATCACCCATAAATAACGCAACATGGCAACACAAGGCTTGGCACAAAAAGCACTGGAACAAGGCAAAGGAATCCTGCGGCTGGCGCCCACCTGGGTACCCCGCTCATTCTGTGTACCAGGAAGAAGGATAAAATTACACCCAGACGATTACTACGTTTTGGGAGGAGAAAGAGGCGGCATCGACGAACGCTGGCTCTCCTCTACCACACCTGCGAAAAACGGTCCGCTCACAGGCGAAAACGAAGGATTGAGTCCCGTTGTATTTCAGGATGGAGGCACCACTCACCAGTTTCTACTTAAAGATGCAGTAGATGAACTCAAAGGAGAACTCATCGGAAGCAGGATATGGGATGAATACCAAAGCTGGCCGATGTATTCCAAGTTCTTTGACAACATGGGTCCACTCCCCCATCACGTGCACCACAATGATGAAAAGGCAGCGTTGATCGGACAAAAAGGCAAACCTGAAGCTTACTATTTCCCACCACAGCTCAACAACCACGGCGGTGATTTCCCCTATACCTTCATTGGAATTGCCCCTGGCACGCCCAAAGAAGTGATCAAGGAAAGTTTGATGAATTTCACCAAAGGCGACAATAAAATCACCAACTACTCCCAGGCTTACAAGTTAGAGCCAGGCACTGGTTGGGACGTACCACCCGGACTGCTTCACGCACCCGGCAGCATGTGTACCTACGAGCCACAGAAGGCATCTGATGTATTCGCCATGTACCAATCGCTTGTAAATGAAGCCATCATCCCCGAAGAATTACTGTGGAATGGCACCCCCAAAGAAAGTATTGGCGATTACGACGCACTGATGGACGTGATTGACTGGGATCTCAACGTTGATCCAAACATGATGGCTAACCGTTTCATGGCCCCCAAACCGGTTCATGACCCAGAAAGCATGAAGGCACAGGGATATACAGAAAACTGGATCTGTTACAAGTCGGCCGACTTCAGCGCCAAGGAACTGACTGTGTTCCCAGGTCGAACCGTAACCATCACGGATGCGGCGGCCTACGGCATCATTGTGATGCAGGGACGCGGCACCTTTGGTGTGTGGGAAATCGAAACACCTGCACTGATACGGTACGGACAACTCACCAACGATGAGTTCTTTGTGAGTGAACAGGCTGCCCAAGCTGGTGTAAAGATTGTCAACACCTCTTCAACAGACCCTATCGTCATCCTCAAACATTTTGGACCCAATAACCCCGATTTAGCACTCTAACCCAACTTACATGCAACATTTCAAAAAAAACGGCAAACTCATCTGGATAAGTTTGTTCATTGCCGCCGTAGGCTTTCTCGCGTTCATGCTACCCGCGTCTAATCAGTTGAAAATCAGCAAGGGAATGCATATCATGCTCATTGGCAACAACCTCGGTTCCAGGATGATGGAAGCCGATTTTTTTGAAACGGAAATGCAGTTGCGCTATGCAGACAGCATGCTCTACATCCGCAACATGTGCGATGGCGGCAATACACCGGGATTCCGTCCGCACTCCGGACGGAAAACACCGTGGGCATTCCCAGGTGCGGAAAAATTCCAAACAGAACTTGCAAAACCTGCTGACATGGAAGGATTTGTAGAGTACCCTGATGAGTGGCTCACCAAACACCAGGCAGACATCATCATCGCTTTCTTTGGATACAACGAATCATTCCAAGGTGCTCCCGGCTTGGCCAACTACAAAGCCGAGCTGGACGCTTTTGTCAAGCATACCCTGGCCCAGCGCTACAATGGCAAAACAGCCCCACAGCTGGTGTTGGTTTCACCCATCGCCTTTGAAAACCTCTCCGGCAAATACGACCTCCCCAACGGCATGCTGGAAAACCTCAACCTGAGAGTCTATACCCTCGCCATGAAAGAGGTAGCCGCCAAAAATAAAGTGCATTTCATTGATGCATTCACCCCCAGCAAAACCTGGTTGGATGACCCTGCTACTGAACTGACTATTGATGGCGCACAGCTGACAAATGCCGGTTATGCCCAATTCGGACCATTTTTGGCTGATGAAGTGTTTGGAAAGAAAAATAGTGTTTCCCCGAACCGCGAGGCCGTCTATGCTGCAGTCATGGAAAAAAACTGGATGTGGCACAACGACTATAAAATCCCCAACGGCGTGCATGTTTTCGGAAGAAGGTACAATCCTTTCGGACCAGACAATTACCCAGCAGAACAAAAGAAAATCAGGGAGATGACCCTGATCAGGGATACTGCAATCTGGCTCGCAGCCAAAGGCATTCGGATGGATATTGCAGCAGCTGATGCCCGTACATCATCGCTGCCCCCGGTCAAAACCAATTACAGTCCGAAAGACAAAAACGCGGAGCTGCGTTACCTGTATGGACAAGAAGCATTGGACAAATTCACCGTTGCTCCAGGCTATAAAGTGGATCTCTTTGCATCTGAAAGGGAATTCCCCGATTTGGCCAACCCTGTTCAGATCTCCTTCGACAACAAAGGCAGATTGTGGGTGGCCGTGATGCCAACCTATCCGCATTGGAAGCCAGGGGACCCCAAACCAAACGATAAACTGATCATCCTGGAAGACACCAATAACGATGGGAAAGCCGACAAACAAATTACCTTTGCAGACGGACTGCAACTGCCGCTAGGATTTGAACTTGCCCCAGAGGGAGTTTATCTCTCTCAAGGTACCAACTTCATGCTCCTCAGAGACATCAATGGAGACGACAAAGCAGATACCCGTGAGGTTTTACTCAGCGGATTTGACGACCATGATACCCACCATGCCCACCACGCTTACACAACCGATGCCTCCGGCGCGATTTACATGGGGCAGGGTGTTTTCCTGGCCAATGATATTGAAACGGCCTACGGGCCTGTAAGGGGCACCAACGGCGGGTTTTTCCGCTATGACCCCAAAAAGAAAAAACTTGATCGCATTGCACAGGTATCCATTCCCAATCCCTGGGGAATTGCTTTTGATGCCTGGGGACAGGTTTTCTATGCAGAAACATCCGGTCCGGATGTTACCTGGATGCTTCCCGGAACTATCAAGCCACGTTATGGCGTGGCAACACCGAAGGGAGCCAGCATCATCGAAGAAAAACACCGGGTAAGGCCTACCTCCGGATTAGAGTTTGTTTCCAGCAGGCACTTCCCGGATGAAGTTCAGGGCGATATGCTCATCAACAACACCATTGGATTCCTGGGTACCAAGCAGCATAAAATGATGGATGCAGGAGCCGGCTATAGCAGCCAACACCGCCAAGACCTGGTGGTTTCCACAGATATCAATTACCGTCCTGTTGACCTTGAATTTGCACCAGACGGCTCACTTTATATAGCAGACTGGCACAATGTATTGATCGGACACATGCAACACAATATCCGTGACCCATTGCGCGACCATGTGCATGGCAGGATCTACCGCGTAACCTATCCATCCAGACCATTGGTAACCCCTGCAAAAGTGGATGGCGCCTCCGTTCAGGAGCTCCTGGAAAACCTGAAATTGCCAGAGTACAGAACCCGATACAGAACACGCAGAGAACTCAGGGAACATCCTGCAACTGAAGTGCTGCCGGCACTCAAATCTTGGGTGGCTGCATTGGATAAAACCGCACCACAATATGAACAACTCCTGCTGGAAGCCCTTTGGGTGAGCTGGGGACAAAACAAGGTAGACCAGCCCCTGCTCAACAGGCTCTTGCAGGCAAAAGACTACCGGGTCAGAGCTGCGGCAGTAGAAGTGGTTCGCTTTTCCGGCAACGAACTGCCCAACAAAGCCGCACTGCTGATGCAAGCTGCCAAAGACAGCGAACTACGGGTAAGGT
>Ga0208787_1000430_pt1 | contig 20140 bp, 16 predicted proteins | sample Wag4_2014_7_11_FD_187362 | JGI IMG/M metagenome (GOLD analysis project Ga0208787, IMG submission 187362) | Fresh water microbial communities from Ohio, USA - Utica-2 Time Series HT 2014_7_11 (SPAdes) (version 2) | ecosystem: Environmental > Aquatic > Freshwater > Water tank | place: USA: Ohio... | reverse complement strand
TAAAAAAATTATAAATTGTCTGAACTGAAGTAATTTAAAGTCTAACATGATTAGTTTATAGGATAACACAAAAGTACTGGTTGGGACAGGAGATGTTAAATCATTTAATTATTAATAGTTTATGTTTGAGATAGTGGGAAAAGTCCTTATAGCACCTATAGCATTATTCTAAATGCAACTCCTCCAGTCAAATAGACAAATATTCAATCCCTGACGCAACGAATGGAGGCGCCAACTTTTTTAGTCCCAAAATAAATGTTGGTTTTTGAGGCTATAGATAAATCATAAAAAAGCTGAAAATAATAAGAACAACAAGTGTTGGTTTCATTCGACGACCAAAAAAAAGCATAATAACCAATGAATCCAAAGCCATTATTTGGCTCTCTATCAAAATTTTCAGTTCTAATACCTGAAGGTAATCCAGAAAAACCACTTTCATTAGTTGCTCCATTGTTTGGACTTTTCCAATAAGTAGTTCCGGTAGTTTTCATTTTTCCTCCTGCTACATTATCTCCTCCCAGGTAATTTATTAAAGTTGTCCATTCTGTATCACTTGGCACATGCCATCCACTTGGACAAAGTCCTTTATTATCAGCAACAGCATACCAATTATATAAATAACCATAGACTTCCAAATTATTCTTATTATGCTCAAAAGCAGTTCTTGCACCAGTTGTTCTGGTACTCCATGTCTGACCTGTTCCATTTCCGTTTACACCCCCAGAGGTATCCAATGGGATACCTGAACCGTCTCTGTATTTTGTGACTTTCAAATTCTCCTTTGTCCAACACTGAGTTCCAACCTGAACTGTGTTGTAGGTGTTTCCATCAATATCCTTAACTGTGGGAGTTCCAGGACAAGGTACTCCCATAACATTGGATGAATCAAGGGTAGTAAATGTTATTTCATTCCCATAGCCTGTTCCAGCACTATTTGTAGCATAAGCACGAATGTAATAGGTAGTTTTTGGCGTTAAGTTGGTTAAAGTTGATGAAAAAGAACCCGTTCCAGTTCCATCTATTGTTTTAGTGGAAAGGGCAATGTTTGGGTTTGTAGTTGTTGACCAAACTACTCCTCTGGCTGTTATAGTTGCTCCACCGTCAGCCGTAATATTGCCTCCTGATGTTGCAGAGGTGGTAGTGATTGCAGTTATTGCTGTGGTGGTAAGTGATGGCGCGGAAACAATTACATTTGTGTCTTTAAGGCAACGGACGGAGTGACCTAATGACCCGTTGTAGTAAATCCTACTCACATAGTTATAATCTTTGTGAACGGCGCGACCCCATGAGCTGTTACTACCGAGTTTAGCATCACTCCAAAAAATAGTATTGAGCCCAGTATCGCTAAAAAAACCATCAGAGTAGCGATAACCACCGGGGAGAGCAGAAAAACCACTCTCGTTAGTTGCTCCTGAGTTTGGATAAATCCAGTAAGTTGTACCCGTTAATTTTATTTTTCCTCCAGCAACTCCTAACCCTTCTAAATAATCAGTTAAGGTTGTCCATTCTGTATCACTTGGTATGTGCCATCCTTTTGGACAAATCCCTTTTGAATCAACCGTAGCATATAAATTATATAAATAACCATAGGTTACCAAATTTACAGTGTTATTTCCATTTACCGTCCTAGCTCCTGTTGTTCTGCCACCCCAAGTTTGACTAGTACCATTACCATTTGTCCCTCCAGACTCATCCAAAGGGATAACCGTCCCATCTCTATATTTTGTAACTCGTAAATTCTCTTTTGTCCAACACTGAGTTCCAATTTGCACTGTATTATAAGTATTCCCATCAATATCCTTCAATGTGGGAGTTCCAGGGCATGGAATTCCCATCACAATGGTTGAATCTAGTGTGATAAAAGAGATTTCATTTCCATAACCCGTTCCAGCTATATTTGTAGCATAACTTCTTATATAATAAATCGTATTTGCAGTAAGTCCTGATACAGAAGAAGAATATGATCCTATTCCAGTACCATCATTAGTTTTTGTTGATAGGGATATAGTTGGATTGGGACTAGTACCCCAAACCACACCTCTAGATGTAACAGAAGATCCTCCATCCGCAGTAATATTTCCACCACTCATTGCCGTTGTAGATGTTAAGGCACTGATTGGTGTTGTGGAAAGAATTGGAAGATTTACTAAAGTTGTAAAAATTATCTCATTTCCGTAACTCGTTCCAACACTGTTCGTAGCATAAGCTCTAACATAATAGGTGGTATTTGAACTTAGACCGGTAAGATTGGATGTGAAGTTACCCATTCCTAACCCATCACTTGTTTTTGTTGAAAGAGAAACAGTTGGATTGGGGTTTATTGACCAAACAACTCCTCTGGAAGTAACGGGTGAGCCACCATCTGAAGCTATACTTCCACCTGAAACCGAAGAATTTGGTTTGATATCAGTTATAACATTAGTAGAAATGGTGGGTAAATTAGAAACCCATGTCATTTTTCCATCTTTATCAATGGTTAAGGTTTGACCAGGAGACCCAATGTTCTTGGTCGAAATGTTACCCGCTAAACCAGAAAACATGGAATACGGAACACTTACCAATTGGGTGGTACCCGTAATTGAAAAATTGACACCTCCTGTTGGATCTGTTTCTGTTTTCAAGAAATAACTTCCTCCTCCCCAATTGATATCAGAAATCTTTCCCGTGGCATTTGTACCTCCTCCAATCATTAAACTAACTAGACCATTTATGTTGGTTTGTACCCTATGGTTTTCAGAATAAACACTTGACCCAGATATAGAACTTTGAAGGATACTTATCTTAATACTAACCATTTTCTCTGAAACCAAATTTCCACTGGCGTCCCATATTACCGCCTGATAACTCATTAAGTTGGGAGATTGGGAAACTAAATTACCAATGAATACAATGGTTATTAAACTAATTAGAGCGGTCTTTTTCATTAGATAATTTATTGATTTTTTAAACAGCGAACAGGAACTCCCGTGTTTTTATTAAAATGATTCCAATAACCAAATGCTGTTGGATTATGAACTTGAATACTATTTTGATGTAAACTTCTAAAATGTAAATCAGAGTTTTTATCTAATAATAACAACCAAAAATCAGATCCAAATTGTGAGAAATACCCTCCACCATCAACATTTGTTCTATATCCCCCAGGAATTGCAGAAAAACCACTTTCATTGTTTCCAATAGTATTTTCTCCGACCCAATAATTTGGTCCTAAATACTTCATTTTTGAACCAGCTAAAGAATAACCACCAAGGAAATTTACTAAAGAATCAAACTCCATAATATTTGGAACATGCCAATTAATAGGACAAATATTACGATCATCTTTGATAGCAAAGAAATTGTAGTAATTTCCATAAGGAATAGCATATTTAATACTATCATTTTGATACCAGCTTCTAGCTCCAGAAGTTAGTGCTATCCATTGTGAATTATCGTTAACAAGGGGTATTGAGTTTCCGTTCTTGAATCTAGATACTCTTAAATTTTCCTTCATCCAACATTGACTTCCTATCTGAACTGTATTATAAATATTTCCATCGATGTCTTTGATTGTTGGTGTTCCAGGACAAGGTATCCCCATTACAGAGGTTGAATCTGATTTTGTAGTAAAGAATATTTCATTCCCGTAAGCAGTATCCACACTATTAGCTGCATAAGCACGAACATAATAGGTAGTTTTTGGTGTCAAATTGGTTAACAAGGAAGTAAAAGAACCTATCCCTGTTCCATTCGATGTTTTTGTGGAAAGTGAAATCCTCGGATTAGGGTTTGTTGACCAAACTACTACTCGCAATTTAATAGGTAATCCCCTATCCGAGGTACTATTTCCTCCCGTTGTGACTCCTGTTTGAGTTATTGACATTAATGGGTTAGTTGTTAAAACTGGGTTTTGTGAAGGATTTGTATTTAGTTAATCTTTGAGGCAACGTACAGATATCTGGTTACCTTTACTTGATAATTCAGAAGGAAATTCTGGAAAGTTATATATTAATAAACGGACATAAGCATTTTGGTTATCATAGCCTTGGTTACTCCAGAATCTAGTACTTATATTTGATTCAATGGATCTAGTAGAATAAAAAATTCCAGCTCCTCTTGCCGAAAATCCTGAAGCATTTGTAGGGTTATCAGCACCACTTACATACCAATAAGTTGGACTATTTTCCTTTAACTTCGTTCCAGGCTGTTCTCCGAGAAAATTTCGGAGAGATTGCCATTCATCTGGTGAAGGCATGTGCCAACCATTTGGACATATTCCTCTTGTATCGGTTGCTGCATACCAATTATAAAGTTTTCCGAAATTTGAATTATAGTAAGAATCATCCAAGTGATAAGACCATGCACCGATGGTTGCATTTTGGCGGTCAATTAATACATTGGCAATTTTTTCGCCATTTTTATATTTGGTAACTTTCAAATTTTCTCTCATCCAACATTGAGTTCCAATTTGAACAGTATTGTAAGTATTGTCATCAATGTCTTTTACAATAGGTGTTCCCGGACATGGAACTCCCATGGTCACATTTGAAATTGAAGTAACAAATTCAACAACATCCCCATAACCTGTGCCCGCACTGTTGGAAGCATAAGCCCTTATGAAATATTTTGTATTTGGATTTAATCCGGTTATGCTGGAAGAATAGGTTCCTACTCCAATTCCATCGCTGGTTTTTGTCGAAAGTGAAATGGTTGGATTTGGATTAGTGGACCATACAAATCCTCTTGAGATAATTGGAGATCCTCCATCAGAGGTGACAATTCCTGAAACCTTTGAATCTGTTTGAGTAATTGTTGTAACTCCCCCTGTCACCACTGTTGGAATATTTGTTCCAATCCATGTCATTTTTCCATCCTTATCAATGGTAAGCGTTTGACCTGGTAAGCCAGTGTTTTTAGTTGAAATATTACCCGCTAAACCAGAAAACATGGCGTACGGAACACTAACCAATTGGGTAGTACCCGTAATTGAAAAATTGACACCTCCGGTTGGATCCGTTTCAGTTTTCAAGAAATAACTTCCCCCTCCCCAATTGATATCTGAAATCTTTCCCGTGGCATTTGTTCCTCCTCCAATCATTAAACTAACCAATCCATTGATGTTGGTTTGTACCCTATGAGTTTCAGAATATACACTGGTTCCGGTAACAGAACCTTGAAGGATACTTATCTTAATACTAACCATTTTCTCTGAAACAAGATTTCCACTGCCGTCCCATATTACCGCCTGATAACTCATCAGGTTGGGTGCTTGAGATATCAAATTACTAATGAATACAATAGTTATTAAACTTAAAAGGGTAATCTTTTTCATGTGATTATATCTTAACTATTTTGAAAATTCTGTTTTCTTTCTTTGATTTCAATGAAATAAAATAATTACCAGCAGGTAAATCCCTCAAGGATATTTCTGATTTTTCTGATAAAATATTACCATTTCTGATTTCTTTACCCAAATAATCCATAATGGTGTATCTAATCTGGACATCCTCCTTAGTTGAAATGATTAAGTTAAAAGTCTCTTGGGTTGGATTAGGATATAACTGCACTTCTTTTAAATAAACCAGTTCCTCAATGGGAGTCGTTTTTTTGGTATAAACCTGCTGAACTCCCTCATTCAAATAGGACCCAGTTCCTTTTTTTAAAACATAAGCTACTTGACCTACCGTGAAACTCGTTGAACCACCCGTTGATTTAAAATGACCTCCTGTCGTAGATAGTGCATTTTGTCCAAAAGAATTGAAACCAAAAGACAGTAATACAACTAGGGGTATTATAGATTTTTTGATTAAATTTTTATTCTTCATAATATTTAAGCATTTAAAAATATCGTCCAATGTATACTTAATCCATCAATTAAAATAATATAAATTCTTAATCAGGCAATAAATTTATTTACCGTATCCTTTTTTTAAATAACCGTAACCTGATTTTTTAAATTAACCTCTTTCAAATATAAATGAAAGTAAAAATCACAATATTTTAGGTTTGAGAATAAACACAAGGATTTACCTCAGAGAAAGAATCGGGGTATCCCCCACCATGAAAATCATGAAGAGATTTAACGAAACTCATTCCAACAACTAACCCGAAAAAGTGCTGCAGGATTTGCTGCAGGGTTCGTAAAATAATATTAAATAACAAGTAAATAGTATATATAAAGTATTGATTTTAAACCGAGTGGTCCCGACGGGAATCGAACCCATATCTAGTGTTTAGGAAACACCTATTCTTATCACTTTATACAAAGTTACTGAAAATCAACAACATGAGTATTGAAAACTGAGTAGTTTTTTGGGTAAAATCACTACTCACTGCCCAAATCACTGCTCATCATCTTCATCATCAATCGAGATTTGTGCAAATATTTTCTCCGCCCCAACTTCTCTTACTCTCAAAGGATGACGAGTTTTTACGTAAATCTCTGTTGTTTCTATTTTTGAATGACCCAAAACAGATTGTATTTCCGGCAACTCTACACCCTTCATAACCATATATCTCGCAATAGAGTGCTTCGCCCCATGGCTACTGATTGGTTCAATCCCCAAATTTTTACATATTCGCTTTAACGCTCCATTTACCTTGGCTCTAACTCGTTGAATTTTTGCCTCATGTAATTCAGTGAATTTTTTACTGTTCAACTCGGTACCATCAAAGTCATCTAGCTTGAGGTAAGGAAAAATGAAATGTTCTTCCGCAAGCGACAACTCTTTAAAGAACCTTTTACCAATTTCAGCTTCAAGAAAACGCCTTGCTATTTTGAGGTTATGACTAATCTCCTTGTATTCATATGGAAACTGTTGACGAATTAGCAATAAAACTTGTTTAAATGTTTCATGATTCCATCTTGAAAGTTCATCAGGGTACTCCAACTTCGCTATTTCTAATGCCAATTCGAAAGGTATTTTTACCGAGGTCATTCTTGTCTCTTGGTATACTTTTTTAAATAATTCAGGGTAAAGAAATTCAAGAGACTGAGCAAGTTTAAATGTAATTGGATTTCGAATAACAATCCCTTGTTTACGATTTCTAATCAAAATTAAGTCCTCCTGAAGTCGTTTATTGGTAATCAAGATGGCGTCATGAATCCGTGTCCCTCCAGACCAATATTGAAAAAGGAACAATGACTTTGTTATTTGTTCAACGAGTGCACCCCGGTGTCCTTGTGGCTTGTATTGTTCAAAAATATTGAGCTCATTTGTATCAAATGCGCGAACGTAAGTTTCTTCATCCTTTCCAATGTTGTACGTAAGAGGTTCTGTGTTAATTTCAAATTGTGTACCGCTCGTTTTATTCCAATGTTTAATCACGTGTACTAATCGATACAAATAGTTCCTTACTGTTTGATATTTCTTTTTTTTACCTGTTTTTCTTGAAATCAAGAGTTCCTTCTTAATTGTATTAATGGTCTCAATTTCACGAAACCACTTTATGGGTAATTTATCACTCTTGTAGACTCTTTTTGTTACTTCCCTGAGGTTTTCAAGTATGGTGGTGTACTTCTTGTTACTGCCGTAGCAATTATCTTTGGTATTTGAGTTATCCCGAATTAATTTTTCCATTAAAAGGAGTACACATTGCTCATCAATGTTACCAAAACCACCAATGGACTCCTGGTAATCATAGTTTCTCAACACATCCTCAATCATTTTATTTACACCAAGATGTTCAGGATGACTTCGTTTTAACCTACCATTTTTCACGTCCCAATATTTCATTGGGAGTTTTTGACCATAACTTTTACGCTCCAATACCTTTTGACCATCAATAACCATGTGGTAAAGGGTACCAGTATTGGAATTGCTTGTTGACCTCAAATAGAATTTTATATGCGGCATATACTTCGATTTACTTTGAGTGAAACACGATTCAATCTTATTACTCGAACTTCAGTTTGTCCAGTTCCTATTGCTAAGATGAGCGCTTCTGCACCAGATATCAATTGATTTTTTTGATTTATCACAATTTCTCCTGACCCTTCGATTCTAAATCTTGCCGCTTGTAGTTTGGTCGTGTCAACTTGAGTATATTCAGGAACGATGATGTCGTGAATTGATACAATCTCGTTGTATTCAGGAAGTAGATTTTGGTTATACATTTCTGTGCTTTTTTAAATTGTTATTACTTTGAAAAGGGAAGGGTTCACAACGCATTGCATTTAAGCTCAATTTTAGGTCGTCTGGGACGGTTTTGACCCTGAGATGTGTAATTGGTCACCGCAATCATTAAAAGTGAACCAGTGTCCCCTTTACGACAAAATGTTACGCTGCTGAACGAACCTTTCTTTTGATTGGAGTAGAGAAAATACTTTCCACTTCATCTAGTTCCTCCTCGGTAAAAATGTGGTGGTCGCAAGAATCAATCCGGTTAATAGCGTAATTCGTTGATACCTGGTCTACATCTATACTGATTGAATTACGATGTAGCACTTTCGCTGCGTGTGAGAGTGACCCTATACCCCCATAGATGTCGGCGCAAACATCACCAATCTCAGTGGTCAACAACATCAGAAACATCGCAAGATTTATTGGGTAGGGACATGGATGTTCAGGTTTACCAAATTCTTTAACCTCCTCAACATTGAAGCAGTTCTGCTTCAACACTCCAACGAAATTCTGTTCCTCAATAAATGTTCTAAATCTCTTGTAGGGGCGCTTCAAATAATAACCGGGTCGTTTAACTCCGTCGGCAAAATCATCGCCGGTGGTTTTACCCAACGTAACAGGTTCATCTGTCCATTGAAGGAATTCTCGCCATTTAATTTCTTTGGTCAATGTGAAATGCAGAATATGTTCCCCCGCTGGTTGTAGTCGACCTGAAATTTTCTGTGGTTTTTGATTGGCCTTGGCCCATAACATTCTTGATGGAGAGTGCCACCCATCTTTCAACATGGCGGTAACAAGTCGTTCTGGTATGCAATTGTCATCCCCCCTGAACGCATCTCCTATGATGACAAACAAGCTGCCATCCTTCTTGAGTTTGGATTTAAGTTGACGGTAGATTTTAACCTCATTATCAATGTACTCTTCAACGGTCTTTTCATTTCCGTGGATTACACCAGCCAAGTTTTTCTCTGCTTCTTTGTAATCAGCCTGACGCCCGAAATAAGGTGGTGATGTAATTACCGTTTGGATTCCATTGTCAGTTAAAAAAGATAAGTCTTCATTGGTGTGGCAGAACACCTTATGTTGAGTATTTCCATTTATAGGGTTTCGAGAATATTCAATAACATCAGTTAACGCGTTTTTACCCTGGTTCTTCTTCGTTTCAAAATACTCCATGGTTAAATCGTGCGCTCTGGAAATACGGATTTCTCCATTATCGAGTTTCTCAAACAAGTTGAGGTCAAGTAGTTCCTGAGGTGCGTCAAGATGTTTTTCGAACATTCGGTTGAACACTCTTAACGTCGATTTTCCGAAGGACAATCCGAAAACCTTAATTGCCATCTCTGAAACATCACCGAGAATACCCTCTAACTCCATTTCATCACAGTTGCTGAAATACTTGATGAAATCTTCAACCTTTCTTTTCTTACCTCTGTGTTTGCCAACCAAAGTGTTCATGAACATGTGAATCTCAATGGCAAGATTCCAATGGGTCTTCTTGATTGAAACATTGGAAATACAACGATTTTGAATGATTTCGTCGCTTTGCCAATCAACTTCGATGACGTTCAACTCATCCCATTTCATTTGTTTTGCCGCGTGAAATCTAATCAGACCATCGACCACGAAGGTTTGACCATCTTGGGCAGAAATCAAGATTGGTTGAAATTGTCCAAACTCTCCCATTAAAAAGGACATACGTTCGATTTGTGATTTAGAAACTTCGAGCTTCTCGAGTTCTGGATGGACACTCAGGTCCTTGATTTTTATTGTTTTCATTTTTCAGTTGTTTTAAAGCATTACCAAATAAAATTGACACAATTTTTAAGCAAAAAAAATTACGGGTACTCTTCCCGGTACTGTTTCATCATCATTTTAGATATCTCAATTTCAATTTCGTCCAGTCTCCATGTTGGAACTTTACCATTTACCATAACCTTTTCGTCCGAACCTATATTCTTCGCAAACTTTCTGTATTTCTTTCCTCGGTCATCAATCCAATACGCTCTCGCCACAATATAATTGACACCTGATGGTTTATGCAGATTTTTCACTATGGATAAGTCGTGTTGTATTACCAGTCGAAGTTTATCTATTTGAACCATTGCAGCAGCAATTAACTCTGTGGTCTTTAATGGCGTCATTGGATTACCCAAATCATCTTTAATATGATTGGCATCATTTAAGTCGTTACGAAACTTACTTTTCAATTGCTCTAGTTCCAATAACAACCCCTTCTTTGAACCATCCCTTAATGTTTGAGGTTTAAATCCATCATTTAACAACCATTCTTCGAATGGCCCCTTTAATGGGTCTTTGGCAAAACCTAAGAAAAGGAAGTATGCCTTGATGATTGAACCTATTGTTAATGCAGTGGTGCTCATTTTAAGATTGTTTGATGGTACAAAACTAGATTGAAAAAATAACATTACCAATTAATTTTGCCATAATTTGAAAGATTTTTTTCATCTTGCTGTTTTTCAGCTATTTACTTTGGTTAATTTCAATCGAACTGCAATAAAGGAGCTAGAATGTCTTGGTGGCACTTCTAAAATTCCGGTATAGTCAATTTCCCCTGCGGGCCGTTGAGATGATTCAATCTACTTCCTAACAAATACCAAAGAGGTTAAACCTCTCTCTACTATTATTGGAAATACTCCAATCCTCCTCAATTGGAAATTCCAATATTACATTACCTAGAAGGGAGCATGGTGCTTATTGAGAATATTCTTTGCCCATATCCAACTTTTCAATACCAGGGCAATTTCTATGAACTTCTCGGAGCCAATTTTCTTTTCGAGCTCTTTGCTCTTGCTTTCAGAATCAAATAAAAAAATATCTGCACCCAGTATTGTTGCTACCAGCAGTTCTTCGGCACTTTCATCTCTGATGCTTTCTATTTGCTTTAAATTTTGAATAATATCCTTCTCAAGTTCCTTTTGCTCCAGTATACTAGTACCAGATTTATATGTTTTTTTATTATTAGTATCTTCTATATCAGTATTATTATTGACCGATTTTAAGTTAACTGGTAATGGGGTGACTGAATTCCAGTTATTGGGTGGAACCTCAAAAACTATCCAGTATACGTCAGTGAATTTTGTACCCCTCTTTTTAATAAGATGACCTTTCAACTTCAAACTTGACCACGCTTTTTTAACCCGGTCCCTACCCATTACCTCATTATATCTTTTGATTACCCAGTCCTGCTTTAGAATCCATTCGGGAGGTAAGGACAACAAGTAAAGGAGAAGGACTTGCTCTTCAACAGTGTAATTCTTATTTGGGTGGAGCGTCTCTTTCTTAATTGGTATAGTTCCCTTTATTCCAGTCAAATCACTTGCACGATTTATATTTTTCATCAGATTCCTCTTTTTAAAAAGGATAAGAAATAAAAAGGACAAATAGAAATCTACCAATAGAAAAATATCCGGTTTGTATTACTTTTTATTTTGTACCACATATTTATTCATAAGTGTTCGTTCGAAATCACGATGTAACGAATACCGAATAATCTCATGAAACAAAAGACAATGAAAAAAATAGGAATTCTTAATCACCCTGATTTTCCAATCGACGAATGGTCACGCACAACGATTAACATTGATGATTTTTTTGAAATCCCTTCAAACTTAACGACAGAAGAAATCGAATTCGCTAACATAATCGCTCAATTAATTCCCTTAGATACAGATGATGACGAAGATTTAATTGAGTTGATGATGAAACCATCCAATGTAAAATCATTCCTAATCAATATCAGAAGATTCTCCCACCAGTATGATAAAAAACTCCGTTCAAGAAATTAACTAAATGGCTAAACTTCGAAAAACCTTAATCCTGCGAATAACCGAATCGCAATTGAAATGTATAATCGCCGCGACAATAAAAGAACAAAAATCAAAAAGTCGCATAATTCGAGAAGCAATAGAAAAACACGTACATGATAAAAATAGATAACTTAAAGGACAATGAACTTTCCGAGTACATTAAGCAAGCATACGAGGAACCGGGTCCTTATCAAATTGAAAGTTGGCCGCTTTATCAATTGAACCATTTACCAACTCCATCAGAAATCTCCAAAGCGGACAAAATTCTCGATTCATTTGAGTTTAACGAAGACGATGAGTATCTGCTTACGTTGCGTGCAAAAAGAAATCACATAAGAAACTTTATTCTTAACATCATTCGAGATATTGAATCCAATCTGTCCGAATTCAATGAAGTGTTTATCGAGGTGAAAAAAGACCTCGCAAATGATGAAGAGTCAAATTCCTGAAATTTTTTCCGGAAATTCGCAATCACTTTTTAGGTGATTTTTCTGATTACAGTGTTTTTCCCAAAAAAATTTTCATTAAATCTCTGAGGCCCAATTTCAGAACCTACAATGCAGGTATTTTAATAGGGGATACTGCAGGGAGGGGGGCATGATTTGGGAGGAGTGGGGAGGTATCAATTAATTTTCATTATATCCGAAATCTCGAGAAAGTAAAACTGACTTCCACCAGCTTTCTCTTTCAATAATCAATCTATCATCTGTAGTTGACTTAAAGATATCTAAAATTGAATACCGAAAGTTTTGTTGAATATAGTCGAATGGTAATTGTTTAAGACCAATATTCCCTCCATGACCATTCTTGACATAAGCTCTCCATCTTCCCAAAATCATATGCTCTCCATATGCAGAACCTACATATCGTTTACCATTAGTTATATCAGTAATCAAATAAACTCCCTTCTGATTTTGAAGTGCGGTTTTCCAATTATCCTTCCCCAACACTCTGCTCATTTCTGACCAAGAGATATTGACCTTCTCATATCCGGGAAAAATATCGTTATCAAATGTATCTGGTAATATTTGAGAGACGTAACAGTTGTCAAACACTGACTCTGCATTTCTAACCATTTGTTGAGTATTGTTTTTATAATAAACAACAAGCCGACCATTGTACTTTTTATATTCTACCAAATCTTCGTACTCATATCCAACGCCATTGAGAACATTTAAATCCTTTGTTACTCTCCCGATATGAAACAACAACCAATAATCGTCACTTCGGTTAATTTTCACCAAACCAATTGTTGTTTGACCCAACTTGAACGATTTGTTTTTTTTGTAATTCCAGTACTGTCCATTGAGCATGGTTGTAATGTCACCACTTTTGAAAAGTTCAATCGGATTCCAATTAGAAGCAAACATTAGATTAAACCTAACCTTGGTGTTCGCTAAATCATTAAGGTTTAATATGTCATTTAATTTGATGCCTGTCATTTTGTTTAAATAATGTACACCTAGTTACAATGTTTGGCAATCAATGTCTGAATATCATTTGGGTCGAAGGAAACTTCCCAACACCATTGCCCAAAACCACCATGTTGATTAATTGCCTTGCACCATTCATCTAGGTATGCACGCTTAGTTTTGTTCTGTTCACTATCCTGTCCTTTGGTTTCAATGATTAGATTCTTACCATTGTTGAGTTTACAAATGAAATCAGGGAAGAACCTCCTTACTACTCCTTGGAAATTATAATAAACTACAAAGTTCAAATGGTCATTCTTAATGAATGATTTAACATATTCTGATTCGTTAATCGTCTTTGCCTCTAGGTATTCCCAAGAACTATCACACACTACAAGATTAGTGTGTGTTTTTTCAAAACGTTCACACGGCTTTGATGACCACCATGACCTAATATCATTTGATGAACGTATCGGATTTTCTCTATCAAACACAGGGGTTAACGCATCGGTATTTTCAGCCCTAATTACATTCCAAATGTGTTGAATAACCTTGTTCATATTCAACATAATTAGAATTCTCTTCTTGGATTCATCACTATTAAACACTGGGTTCTGAATAACGATTTTACCAGATGAGATAAACTGTTCAATAATTGAAATTAGTTGAATAAGGAACATCTCTTTACTTCCTTTCCAATCAGGTTTTTTCTCTGAGTTGTAGATTGTTGATGCTATTCGGAATATTATGGTTTGTAGACGAAGTTTGTCTGCAATTTCTTTCAAATCAATTTCAGACAACGCTGCTGGGTTTGGTTTCCCCGCAATGATTGCCTCCAATTCAGCTTCTGTAATTGAATCATAGGGGTCAAGATTCAAACTACTTACTTGACTCAGGTCAAGAGTCAACTTTGGTTTAAAAATATGGTCAATTCGAATCACATTTGGGAAGGTGATTTCATGTTCGAGTCTTTCTCGCTCAACTCTTATTTCTGTTTTAGGTTTTGGTGGTGGTGGTGGTGGGCCATCTTCACCTCCTTCATGAGGTAAGAAGGTGAATGGAACACCAAAAATGTTTACATATTCCGCTTCAAACAATCCATCATCGCCAACATCATAAGATGTACGTCTAAGTCCTCTTCCAACGACCTGTTCACATAACAATTGAGAACTAAATGCTCTCAGGCCCATAATATGGGTAACGGTTTTGGCATCCCATCCCTCCGAGAGCATCCCGACAGATAATACATTTTGAATCTGTTCACCGGGTTCACCAATTTTTCCAACTGTGTCAACAGTTCGACGCAGTAACTCCGCTTGTTGTTTCTTGGTAAGTTTTACTTCAGTTGTAACCTCTTCCGAATCAGATTCACTATCCGAACCAGAGGACTCCACGACCTCTACTTCTTCAGTTTCTGCTTCTGCTTTCTTTAAAATACTACTATCAATTTGGAGGGTTAGTTCAGGGTTTACCAACTCCCCTAAACTTGCAGCAGTGAGCATAAATGAATCTGAATCAAATGAGTATTTAATCCTTGCAGATGTAAATGTGGTATTTGCTACAGTGATTATAACCGGTGGTATTTTATGCCCTGCAGATTCCCATTCATCTTTAGTCGCCTTCCAATCCTTACCCAATAGTAAATAACCATTCTTAATGAGGTCAGGTAGTGGTGTGGTTTCATCAACCTTTTGATTGATGTCATCCTTTACTGACTCATCCATATATATGTGGTAAAGACGTGACCTAAGGTCTTTATCTACCTTTCCATCGTCGCGAACTACAACACGTGGCGTTTTAACTAAACCTGATTCAATGGCATCATTCAAACCAAAATCAGAAACAATCCAAGGGTATAGAGCTTCTTCCGATGCTTTCTTACCACTTGGTGCGAATGGTGTAGCGGATAAGTCGAAACACCTTAATATGCCACGAGCGTTATTAATTCTATCCAATCCACCAACCCAGATAGTACTTTCTTCAATATCTTCCTTCTTTACACCCTTTACCTTACTTTCTGCTGGCAATCTCCACGCGTGGTGAGCTTCATCGTTAATTACAATCAAGTTTGATGCGTTAGCCATGTCACCAAGCACCTCTTTGACATAAGCCTCGTCGCTTTTCGCTCCTCTTTTATCAACTGATTTTTTCTTGGCAATTTTTTCTTCAGATTGCCAAGCGAGTGCATGCCAATTGATGATTTTCACCTTCCCAAGACGAAGTGAATCCATCAATCCAGAGGGAACGATATTGAACTCTTCATAATAATTGTCTTCGTCAGTAGGATTCAAAACTGACAAACGGCTCCTTACTGTTAATCCAGGTGCGACTACCAAAACATTCTTGGAAAACCTCTTGTCTTGATTGTTATTTACCTTGTTTAAAACTTGCCAAGCAATGAGCATACTCATTACAATGGTTTTACCACTTCCTGTGGCCATCTTGTTACACCATCTACTGAATTCACCACCATCGGATGGAATTTCAATACCAGTTTTATCGGAATCAGGTGCTTCAGTTAACCATATTAAAGTCTCGATGGCTTCAAGTTGACAAAAGAAGAATCTTCTATCTTTTCTTTCTTCAGGGTCTTGCCAATGGTTTAATAATCGTTTAGTGATTCCAGTGACACCGGGATATCCATTCTCACGCCATTTGGTAACACGAGGACGTATTTGATTCACTAAGTCAATCTCAATAAACACTCCCGGGTCATCAAATGACTTGGAATTTTCTGAAGCCACTACATAACCAGCAGGACGACGACCGGTCTGAAGTATAAATTCTCTCGAATCTCTTAGGTATTCCCAATATTGTGCCGGTTCAACGTAAGGGGAATTGATAATCAGCTTGTCAATTTTCTGCATATTACAAACGGATTATTTTAAGTGACTCAATTCCTCGTGCATCAATAATTTTTACTGCAATATTGTTACCAGGTTTAAATGGAAGTGAAACTGTTCCGTTGAATGCCTCAATTTTGTCCTCATCAATCTCTGCCTTTAAATTCTTAGCAAGCGTTGCCCAACCTTCCTTAGCCCCTGCCATTGGGAAGAAAACTTGTGAAGGAAGTAAACTTCTACCATCATAATCATGGTCAAGCATCCACATTGCTATATCGCCTTTACCACCACTATCTACACTTCCACTCTTAGGGTTATAATAATCAAATCCAAGCACCTCAACTGTAATCTTACCTGAATCCTCTCCAGATGTGATATGTTTAACGGAAACATCAGGTTGACCGATAAGCCAAAAACTCTCATTACTACTTCTCTTCTTCTTCAAATCCTCTGTAAGTAGGTCAGCGTTCATTTGTGCTTCCAATAAAGTCATTCCCGGCCAGTTGGTTTCCTCAATGTCCTTTCGGGCTTCAGGGTCAAAATGAAATGCGCAGAAGAGAATAATGTCTGGTTTTGGTTTTAAAGTTCTTGCTTCATCCAATGCCAACTCGACCATTCTTTGTTCCAAAGGAGCATGTTCAGGACCAAAACAAACCACAACGCGTTTCGGTATATCTTCTCTCGTTTCTGCTTCTGCTTGTAGGTATTTTGAACCTAATAGTGGTTCTACCCGTGTGAATTCAATTAGATTTCCTCCTTTAGCTCTAACGCCAGCTCTAAATAGTTCTTGACGCCAATCTTCCTGTCTTAAAGTTTCCCCACTTCTGGCAACCGAAACATCTGAATTCTGAATAGTTTCATCTGTTATATCGTCAAAAGTTTTTGCCATTGGTGCGGGAACAGCCTCTACTGTAAACGGCCCGGTAATTCTATATTTTGATTTATTCAAAATGGGTTTATCATAAAAGATTTGGGTTTCGGGAGGTGTTGAATTTGCTATGTTTTTTAATGTCGTGTGGGGGTAATTTTTATATTTGAATCCACTACCTACGCCCTCGTTTGGATATGACAATTCGTAGAAATCAAACAAACTTGTCATCAACCTTTGCTTGGCTAACGTTAACGCAATTCTTGAGGTATCACACGTAATCCATCTTCTGCCCCATTGTTCAGCAACAAACGCAGTAGTGCCAGAACCACACGTGATATCTAATACAAGGTCACCGGGGTCTGTAGTCATCAACATACATTTTTGTATCATTAATGGATTTGTTTGAACTACATATAATTTTTGAGCACTACCTGCACCAGATGTGTCAGTCCAAAAATTTGTATCATAACTATATGGAAAATCATAAAAGAATCTTTTATATCCGATTGAATTTGAAAGTTCATATATCCTACCCTTTTCAATGAGTTTTTTCATTCCTTCTTCTGTTACTCCCCACCACCTTGAACCAGGGGTATATATTTTACCATTAACTTCCACAGGGTACTTTCGACCCGGACCAGGTTTTGTTAAATTGTCGACCATAAATAATTTAGAAGGGTCTTTAATTTTGGTAGGGTCACTTTTCTCTTCTTCAGTTACCTTTCTTATCGTACCATCATCATTCTGAAAGTATCTGTAAGTATTTAGCTCTTCTGAACTTAATGTTCGTTCCTTGAAAAGTTGATGGTATTTTATTTTTTCTACATCCTTTGTTGCCCATAAAATATAATCTTGTTGTCTGGGTAATAATCTTGTTCCTAGTCCTGTAGTTCTCTGAGCGATGATAGTTGAAACATAATTTGTGGGGCCGAATACTTCATCTAATATTTGTTTAATTAAGTGAACGTTTTCCTCACTGATTTGAATAAAAATACTGCCAGTTTCAGAAAGTAATTGATGTGCTAACAATATTCTATCGCGCAAGTAAGTTAGGTAGGAGTGAATTCCAAGTTCCCAAGTGTCACGAAATGCTTTAATCATTTCAGGCTCAGAAGTTAAATCGCTATCACTTCCGTCTTTTACATCTCTTTTATCAACAAACGGCATAAAGTTCGAACCATATCGAATTCCATATGGTGGGTCAAAATATACCATTTGAACCTTTCCTCCCATGCCTTCTTTTTCAAGAAGACTATTCATTACCAACAGGCTATCACCTGCAACTAACCGGTTACTCCAATTTTCTCTATGTTTATAAAATTCAATAGCCTCACGAAGGGGTTTCTTCTTTTCCTCAAACAAACTCATTTGAGGAGATATATTTTCCTCATTCTTAACACTTTCTACAATCCTTCTCGGGTCGATACGCTCATGTACATGAAGACTTACAGTGGGAACATCAAAACTCGAATGTTCTGCTTTTCCGGCCCATTGGAGTTGGGGGTCAAGGTGAGGGTCATACTCATAAGTTTTCTTTTTATAACCACCATTATCTGTATGGGCGTCAACCAATCCAACCGGTGGATTATTTAATCTATCCTTGTCTTTGTGTTCGTATTGCTCAATTGGTTTTTGAGACGCATTTATTTTTTTTGATTTAGCCATGATTCTGGATTGGATTTTGGTCAGCGATTAAAGATTTTACATCAATTTTAAGGACTTCAGAGATTTTATATAGGGTACTTAGACTTGGTTCAGAGCGATGGTGATAGTAATTGTTCACCTGTGCATAGGACTTACCAATCTTTTGAGCTAGCCATCTTTGTTTGATACCCCGCTCTTGAAGGACCTCTTTAATCTTATTCATTGGATAATTGTTTCGGCGTGAAAATAGCAAATTGTTTGCTCAGATTGAATAAAAATTCATTCTTATTAATAAAATAATATCAACAAGGAATTATTTGGATGATTAAAAATCTGTATTTGCCGACCGAATTTTTGATTGGCAACATTTTTTTACCAGAATAACAACTCAGGAACGAACGATGCTGCTTTGTTAAATTAATGGCTTTACATTAGCTCAAAGAGATTTTTATGGAAAAATACATTGGATATGTTCGTACAAGTACCGGGAAACAAAACTTAGGTTTAGAGGAACAACAATCCCAGATTATTGACTTTGTAATTAATAACAATGCCGAGTTGATAGAAATTATCATTGAACAGGAAAGTGGTAAAAACAATATTCGACGAGGTCTTGATATGGCTTTGGAAAAGTGTTCCAAACATGGTTACACTTTACTGTTTACAAAACTTGACCGTTTGACGAGAGAGGTTGAGTTCTTATTCGCAATTCGTAACAGGGGTGTGAAGTTGCGTTGTATTGCTTTGCCCGAACTGAATACCCTTACCCTCGGGATATTTGGAACAATGGCACAGTATGAGCGAGAGATGATTTCATCAAGGACAAAGAGAGCTTTAGGAGAACTTAAAAAAACAAAAACACTCGGAACTATAGCAAACCTAACGAATGAGGGTCGTCAAAAAGGAAGTCAAGTAGTACAACAACAAAGAATTGAAAATGAAAATTGGAGACGAGCCAAAACCTTTGTTGAACACTTTCAAATGAAAAATGGATATATGAATCTCACTGAAGTTTCAAATCTTCTCAATGAGAATGGATATAAAACAAGAAGGGGTTGCTCATTTAGCCCAATTACTGTAAAAAGATTAATTGCGTAAAAAAACCCACCTCAAATGAAGTGGGTTTATGGTAGCCCCGTCTGAAATCGAATCAGAATTTGTCGTTTAGGAAACGACCGTTCTATCCATTGAACTACGGGGCCATTATTAATAAAACCTCGGTCAAATTTAACCAAACTTTGAAGTGCATAGATACAATCACTGCTCACTTCACTGCTCAGTTGGATTTACATAAATCAGTAAACCCTTGGTTTCGTTGAGATTAATCATTCAAAGAACTGTTTCATTTAAGAACCCGATATTCTATCCGTTGAACTACGGGACCCCAAACTACAGGAAGCAGTTCGGGCGCAAATATACACATTACCCTTATAAATTC
>Ga0208787_1000429_pt1 | contig 20159 bp, 14 predicted proteins | sample Wag4_2014_7_11_FD_187362 | JGI IMG/M metagenome (GOLD analysis project Ga0208787, IMG submission 187362) | Fresh water microbial communities from Ohio, USA - Utica-2 Time Series HT 2014_7_11 (SPAdes) (version 2) | ecosystem: Environmental > Aquatic > Freshwater > Water tank | place: USA: Ohio... | reverse complement strand
ATAATACAAACATTTCTAACGTTGAGGCCGGCTTGTCTCTTCCGTCACCTACCGTCCGATACTTTTCTCCAGGAGATTCATTCACTGTTCCATTCGGCAATCAGAACACCACCATTGAAGGGCAAGTTTGCGTGGATCCAAACACTGTATCCGTTGGAGACGTTCTGGAAGCTCAAGTTGTGTTTGATGGAGTTGTTGTTCCTTCAATGAACAGTTACTGGATTACAAGAACAGGATTCAAAGATCCAACAGAGCCAGGCAACAGACAGTATTCAGTTACCTCCACCACTGCAACTGTCACCGCATACGACATGGACTGGGGTCTGGCGTCGAGAGCGAGTCTATATGATGAGAATCTTGTAGAGGGAAGTACTCACACAATTGGCTTTAAACTTTTCAACCAGAATGGTGCTGACGTAAGTGGAAGTTGTGCTCCAGCTAAACCAGCCGCTCCAGTGCTTTCAGTTTCGAGTGGAAATCTGGCTGCCACCGGACAGTTCGGCTTCGGTTCCAGTGGTGACATGTTTGCGGAGTGCTCTGCCTACGATCCTGCCGCCCCTAGCGTTGCTGTGCAGACAGTAAAGATAAGCCTCAACTGGATGAACCGTGGCAGCTACACTTGTGCATTTAGTTCAATTCCCACAGGTAAGACTTACCAAGTCAAATTCAGAGACAGTTACTTCGGAGTTTATTCAGACTACTCAGATGCGAGTTCGATATTTCTTCCATCTCCTGGCTACACGGTCACAAGCAGCTATGCCGGTGTTGTGGAAGCAAAGAAGATAGTGAAGGTCAGCGACGATGTTTTGCCTGTTGAGGATTTCACATCTTTCCCAAGCGTTGTTCCAGATGGGACCGGTGGCTTCTACCTCTTAGGTCAGAAACAAGGTTCATGTCCTCCAATATGTGCACTCTCTGAGGTTCGATTGAGAAAAGCAACTGCGACTTCGCTCGATTCAGGTTTCGCAGGAACTGGAAGTGTAGCTCTTTCTTCATTCACCCCTATAGGGGCATTCGCTGGTGGCATGGGCTTCTATGGTGCAAATAAGAATAAATGGGCTATACCTGTAAACGGTATAAACGGTATGGACATGTCGCCGTCGGCTCTGTCGGAGATATTCTTTGGTAACACAACAACTGCAACCGTTACTTCTAAGCTAATCAGCGCTGCAGACGTAGCTCCAATATGTGAGGCTGCTGCCTCTGGCTATGGTATTTTACAGGGCAGAAGCATGCAGATCAGCGTCGTCTCTGCGCCAACATCTGACTTACTTCTTTCAGTCAGCTGTATCAAGCGAGAATCTATTGGCGGCATGCAAGCAGAGCTAAGTGTTCCTGTGCTACTTACCATGAATGCTGAAACAGGTGATGTTGCATTAGCGGCAACGCTAGGGACTGTAAGCGCAGAAGTTAATAACATCTCTGCTCGTTTCACAGTAAATACAGCTGCGACCGGAAACGAGCCAATGGTTACCGCCTTTGTTACCTCTAGCCTTGTGACTCAGGTGAATAACGGGGCACCAAATAGTGGAACGATTGCGGATCTCTCAGTGGTAAGACTTGATTCAAGTTTGAACGTTTTGAGCACTACACCTTCTGCCTGGGCAACTTCAGGAGGAACTACAGCAGATAATCCGTCACTTGTTCTTCTTACAATAAATACTGGAAAGATCTTTGCCATAACGAGATTGGGTCTTAACTTCAAGGTTGTAACCTTTGGAGACACAGGAGTGGGAACGGAACTTACTGTCGACACAACGGCTTCGGAAATTGCAACTCCAAACCTTTCATTCCTTTCTGGATACCCCACTCCAGCTGATGAAACTGTGCTGCCTGTGTCGGTATCAGGACTTGGAAAAGATGCTGCCGGTTGGATTGATTTGACAACTGGTGTTCTAACAACAGGCGAAGTTCTTACATCTACTTCCTCTTCAGGAAATGGTGTGACCAAGTTTTGGATGCGTGGAAACGATAAGAACTCTTACATGGTCTATACAGACACTTCAGCTGCAGGGTACATGACAGTTCTAAAGTGGATTGATGCTAGATACGTTGCTTCAGTGGGCGATGTTCCTGTAGTTACCTCTAAAGATGTTAAGTACTCAAAGAACACTCCTACAACAGGTGCGAAGGTAACTCTTACTGGTACCGAACTTGATGAGGTTATCTCAGCAAAGATTGGTGAAAACGCTGCAACTCTTGGAACCAAGACTGCAACATCACTTCAGCTAACAATTCCAACTGCAACTGCCGCAGGAACTGTTGACATCACTCTTACTACAGCTACTGGTGACACTGTTGTTGACACCTTTACTTATGTAGGTGCTGGTCTTGCTCAGACTGTAACTGTTGCTGCTTTGGCAGCTTCTGTAACAGTTGGGAATGCTGATCTAGTACTTAGTGCAACAGTTGAATTCAGCCCAGTTGATGCTGGAACTGCAGGTGCTATTACCTGGAGTTCAGAGACACCAACTGTTTGTTCAATTGTTGCCAACAAGGCACGTCTACTAACTGCTGGAACTTGTACTGTGAAGGCAACTGCAGCAGCCAGCGGCGTATTGCTAGCAGGTACAGGCACTCAGTCAACAACTGTTTCTGCTGCACCTGCTGCTGCACAGACAGTTACATTGACTGGTCCAACCAAGGTTGTAGTTGACCTAGATGGATTCGATGTTGTGTCTTCTGCAACTTCAGGTCTGAAGGTTGCTTTCTCAACAACTACTCCAACAATCTGTACTGTTTCTTCTGCTGGACGTGTAGTTGCGATTGCAGTTGGTACTTGTGTGATCACCTCAACACAGTCGGGAAATGCAAGCTGGTTGTCAGCAAGCAAGACTCTGACCATCACAGTTGCTAAGACTCCTACAACTCCGTTGACTGAAAAGGGTGACATCAAGAAGCCTCTAGCTCTTTCAAAGACTGGAAGCTTCCTAAAGAATGGTGACACTCAGCTTGGTTGGAACCGAAGCAAGGGAACCTTGGCTGTGAAGCTAAGCGTTGTCTACGTTGGTCCAGTCAAGGCAAGCATCTCATTCAAGGTTGGAAGCAAGACTTACACATGTAGCACAAAGTTCGGTCTATTGAAGAAGCAGTCTTCAAGCAAGTTGCTGACTATCACTTCACCGAACCTATGTAGTGGTAAGACTGAGAAGACTCAGCTTGCTGCGTTGAAGAAGATCACAACAAGCACAGTGGTTACTGTAACCATCGTTCGCGACATGTACTTCCCAACTACCTACAAGAAGATCCGCACCAAGACTCGCATTCTTTACGCGAAGCTTGGCTAGTTCTAAAGCACTAACTACTAACCCGCCACAGGAAACTGTGGCGGGTTAGTTGCTTAAGATGTAATCCATTACATGGCTCTCTAACCTGATAAAAGGCTGAATTGGCCATCTTCTAGACAAACTGAGGCGGATAGACTGAGACGATGAGAGCAAAATTCCTTGGCATCGCAACTGCAGCACTTATTGTCCTTGCAGGTCTTGCAGCCCCAAATCTTTCCAATTCAGCTTCAGCAGCGTCATCACACACCATAACTTATGATGCCAATGGTGGCTCTGGTGTAATGGCTAAACAAATCGTTCCGGTTAAAGGAAAAGCTCTAACAGCTGTCAAGTATGTTCGTGACACTCACAGATTTATCGGCTGGTCTCTAACTAAGACTGGTCCAGTAAGGTACTACAACAAGTCTGTTGTTAAGCCAACTAAGAAATTAACTCTTTATGCACAATGGAAACCAACTGTGAAGACGCCAATGCTAGCTGGTCATACCGTTGGCAAACTTCTATGGTCTGATTCATTCAAAGGCAAAGCAGGCGGACTTATTGATAGCACAAATTGGACTGCTAGATACTGTGGTCATGATGCCGACAATGGTGGCGGAACATGCCACAACAATGAAAAGCAGTGGTACATACCAGAAGCTATTCGTCTAGATGGAACCCCTCAAGGTAACGCTGTGATCACTTCAAAGAAAGTTACTGGCACTCCTGCTAACGTCGGTAGCTGCATGAACCCACCTTGTAGTTTTACCAGCGGTCGTTTTGACACACAGAAGAAAGTTTCTTTCAAATACGGATACATCGAAGCTCGCATGAAGATGCCAACAGGTGGCGGCAACTGGCCAGCATTCTGGGCTCTAGGAGACTCGATGAGTGAAGTTAGCTGGCCTCGAGCTGGAGAGATTGACATTGCTGAACAGGGTGGAAATCTACCTATGAGAAACTCAGCCGCAGTTCACTTCCCTGTAACAGAACTTGGTGGCGGACACAGGTATATCTGGGGAGAAGAAGTGAACCAGGCTAATTATCAAACAGGTTTTCACACATATGGGCTTGCATGGCAACCAGGCAGATTGCAATTCTATGTTGATAGAGAACTCTTCTGGACTGCCACACCAACTAATGTGAATGGTTACTGGCCTTTTGATAAGCCTTTCTTCTTGATCCTCAACAACGCTGTCCAGGGTTCTGCAGGCTTTGGTGGAAGCTACAGTGGTTGGGCTGAGAGCAAGACCGAGATTGATTATGTGCACGCATGGCAGCTCAATGGTCAGGGATCTGTAGTTAAGAAGAAGTAGTTTTAGACACAGGTTGCTTGCTCTATAGGCCAAGTGTTGGCAGACACTTTGCGAGAAAGCGGTACTTATTTCTCGCCTTGGTAGACTTAGTCAATGAGTGATGCAGGCAAAGAAACACGCAATCGGCTCCTGCTCACCACGGTAGAGATGCTTGATGAGATGACTGAGAAAGATGTCTCAGCAGCCGAGATTCTGCGTAGAACAGGCATTGCCAAGGGTTCTCTGTATCACTTCTGGCCATCAATCGGTGAACTCATTGAAGAGGCCTATTTGGTTAGATATTCAAGGTTTGTTGAGAAAAGCGGTGGGGTAATCCGCGATCTTCTAGAAAAGTGTGAGACCAAAGAGCAATTCTTCGCAGGGCTTTCACACGTCACAGAGATAACTCAGGACCCAGCAAGAAAAGCCAACCGCTATGAGCGTGCCCGCATTCTAGGAATGGCTGAGAAGAATGAGAAGTTCAGAAAAGCCCTAGGTGAGGTCCAACAAGGTCTTACAGATCTATTCACAGAACAGTTCATAGAGGTTCAGAACAGAGGGTGGTTCAATAAATCTTTTGACCCAAGAGCTGCAGCAGTTCTAATCCAGGCTTACACACTAGGCAAGATCGTTGACGATGTTGTAGAAAATCAGATGGATCCGATTATTTGGAACGCTCTAATCGGTCTAATCGTCGATAAGACCCTTGCCTAATTTCTAGGTTCTAGAACAAGTCAGCTTTCATAACCTTTGTCCAAGCAGCAACAAAGTCCTTTATAAACTTCTCGTTAGCATCGTCAGCTGCATAAACTTCAGCAACTGCACGTAATACTGAGTTTGATGCAAAGACTAGGTCTGCTCTTGTTGCAGTCCACTTTCTTTCTCCATCAGCATAGGCGTGTGAGCCGTAGATACCTTTTTGACCTGACTTTGGAGCCCAAGCGATGTTGTTATCCAATAGGTTCCTGAAGTACTCATTGTTTAGAACTCCTGGTGTTGAAGTCAATACACCCAGCTGAGTGTTTGAACTTGTAGCACCAATTGCTCTTAGACCACCAACTAGAACAGTTAGTTCTGGTGGAGTTAGACCTAGTAATGAAGCCTTCTCAAGAAGAAGGTGCTCTGCAGTCTCTTCAGTTCCTTCTGACCAGTTTATGAATCCATCCGCTGTTGGCTTTAGGTAGTTGAATGATTCAACATCTGTTTGTTCCTGAGTCGAATCACCTCTACCGCTAGAAACTTCAACCTTCACACCAGCTGCTTTTTCAATTGCAACGTTTCCTGCAAACACGATCAGGTCAGCAAGTGAGATGTCAACCTTTAGCGAGCTCTTTAGTTCTGCAAGCTTGTCAATGGTTGGCATTACATCAGCATTTACGGCCCAGCTCCTTTGAGGCTCTAGAGCAATACGAGCTCCGTTAGCGCCACCTCTCTTGTCACTGTTTCTAAATGTTGATGCTGAACGCCAAGCTGCTTTTACTAGATCTGCAGTTGATAGACCGGTAGCAAGGATTGCTGCTGCAATTTCATCCTTGCTCTTAGTCCAGTCAGCATTACCTTCAGCGACAGGATCTTGCCATAGCAATACTTCTGCTGGAACATCATCACCGTGGTAACGAGCACGTGGACCCATGTCGCGGTGAGTTAGCTTGAACCATGCACGGGCAAACTGATCTGAGAAGTAATCAAAGTCAGCTAAGAACTTGCGGCTAATCTTTTCGTACTCGGCGTCATATCTCAACGCTAGATCTGTTGTGAACATCACAGGCAGGTTCATCTGTCTTGGGATGTGAGCATCAGGAGTCATGTCTGCTCTCTCACAGTCAATTGGTTGCCACATCACAGCACCTGCAGGTGAGTGGGTCTTCTCCCATTCGTACTTGAAGATAAGTTCTAGGTAGGTGTTGTCCCACTTGATAGGAGTTGGAGTCCAAGCACCTTCTAGACCGCTAGAGATTGTGTCTTCGCTGTGTCCCTTGCCCTGGCTGTTAGCCCAACCCAGACCTACCTGGTGAAGTTCAGCACCTTCAGGCGCTTCTCCTACTTGAGCGGCATCTCCAGCACCATGAGCTTTACCGAAGGCGTGACCACCAGCAATAAGAGCAACTGTCTCTTCGTCGTTCATAGCCATACGAGCAAAGGTTTCTCTAATGTCGTTAGCTGATAGCTGGAAGTCAGGGTTGCCATCTGGACCTTCAGGGTTCACATAGATCAAACCCATCTGCACAGCAGCTAGAGGGTTCTCTAGGGTTCCTGCATCACGAGTTGCGTCATAACGCTTATTAGCAAGCCACTCTGTCTCAGGGCCCCAGTAAGTGTTGTCTGGTTCCCATACGTCTGCTCTACCTCCAGCAAAACCAAAGGTCTTGAAACCCATGTCTTCAAGAGCAACGTTTCCAGCAAGGATCATTAGATCTGCCCAAGATAGTTTGCGACCATACTTCTGCTTGATAGGCCATAGCAATCGTCTTGCCTTGTCTAGATTGACGTTATCTGGCCATGAGTTCAATGGAGCAAATCTCTGAAGTCCTTGACCTGCGCCACCACGACCATCGCTAACACGGTAGGTTCCTGCTGAGTGCCATGCCATACGGATAAAGAACGGACCATAGTGCCCATAGTCAGCTGGCCACCAAGGCTGAGAAGTCTTCATAGCTGCAACAATGTCTGCCTTAACCTGAGCTAAAGGCAAACTCTTGAACTCTGCTACGTAGTCAAAGTCTGGACCGAATGGATCGCTCTTCTCTGAGTGGTGAATCAGAGCCGCGGTTGTGAGCTGGTTTGGCCACCACTTGTTATTTGTAGTTGGGGTGGTTCCTACGCCATGAGGCACTGGACACTTTGCTTCTTCAGTCATTGTCTTCCTTCAGTCAAGATTTGAGCGGGGGAACAGGTGCAATTAGTCAAAGAATAACAGACAGGGTTCTGGCTAAAGGACCGAGACGGTAATCGATCCCTTGCTTCCAAGAACATTCCCAGCCTCAGCAAGCTGTGGAAAGTAGACTGCTTTCTATTATGAAAATCATTCGAATTATTGCTCGTCTAGGACTTGGTTTAGCGCTGACTTTCGCAGGTTCATCACACCTCGGAATTGCAAGAGAAACATTCAGGGCTCAGGTGCCAACATGGCTTCCACTTGATCCCGACTTCGTTGTTATTGCCAGTGGAATAGTTGAGATTCTTCTAGGCCTCTGGTTGCTATCTGGATTCAAAGCACCAATTGCTGGAACGGTAACTGCACTATTCTTTATCGCAATCTTCCCTGGCAACATTTCTCAATGGCTAACACAAACTGATGCGTTTGGTTTGAATACCGATGAAGCAAGACTGATCAGACTCTTCTTCCAGCCACTACTTGTGATTTGGGCTTTGCATTCAACTAGTGCAATTGCTTGGCTAAAGACACTGAGATTCAAGAAGTAAAAATTTAGGTTAAAGAAATGTGGCCCCCGGAAAACCGAGGGCCACATTTACTATTTGCTAGCTATTACTTGACTACCTTTTTAGAGGTTGTCTTGCTTAGTGAGTAAGCAGTACCAGCTGTGTTCTTTGCAGTGATTAGTACACGTACGTACTTTCCAATGTCAGACTTAGCCAACTTGTAGGTTGACTTTGTGGCACCTGAGATAGTTGCACACTTAGCTGAAGAGGTTGGTGCAGTAGTAGCTGTCTTTGTTGAAGAAACTGAACAGCGGTACCACTTGTATGTGTAAGTGATAGTTGAGCTACCGCTCCATAGGCCCTTACCAGCGGTAAGTGTCTTTGCGTACTTAGCAGTACCAGCAACTGAAGCAGCTGTTCTAACAGAAGGCTTTACCTTAGGTGCTGGAATCGCAGGAGTTGTAGCTCCGTTGAATGCAAGGTTGTCTACGTAGAACGCATGTCCTGCACCAGCAACGTCGAAGTCAGGGAACAGGATTACAGAAACGAACTCTTCTGTAGATGTCCAACCTGCAACGTCGGTGAAGTCAACAGTGATCTTTGACCAACCCTTAGGAGCAGCAACAGTCTTACCAAGAGCATCTGGGAAAGCTCTTAGCTCAACTCGTACATTCGAAGTTGTCTTCGGTGAGTAGTAGTTGAATGTGATTGTCTTGTAGGTTCCGTTAGTGACGCGCTTGTCAGCACCGAACTTGATGATGTTTACACCAGCGTAAGTTGGAGCTCCAACACCCTTCACGATCTTCAGAGCCTTGCCACCGTTACCAAGAGCAGGAGCGTTCTCGATGGTTGTAACTGCACCTTCGAAACCACCCTGTGGCTTAGCTAGTGTTGATTCTCCAACGACGGTTGCACCTAGCGTGTCTGCAGCTTCGAAAGTAAGAAGAGTGCTTGTCGCAGTTCTTGCTACTGGCTCAGCTGGAATCTCTGGTGTAACAGCACCGTTGAATGCCAAGTTGTCTACATAGTATGACTGAGCAACGTCACCAGCAGGCTGGTTGAAGTCAGGGAAGATCGATAGAAGAGTGAACTCTTCATCAGCGGTCCAACCAGCTACGTCAGTGAAGTCAAATGTCATTGTTGACCAACCTAGAGGTGCGTTCACAATCTTGCCAAGTGCGTTCGGGTATGGACGCAACTCAACATTCACCGGAGAGTTATCTTTTGGTGAGTAGTAGTTGAATGTGATCACCTTGTGAGTTCCGTTGGTTACACGCTTGTCAGTTCCGAACTTGATGAAGGTTGCTCCAGCGTAAACCTGAGCTCCTACGTTCTTTGTGATCTTTAGGGCGTTTCCACCGTTACCACCAGCTGGTGCAACTGCGATTGAAGTGCCAGCACCTTCGAAACCACCCTGTGGCTTCTGAGCAGTAGGCCCACCTTCAACAGCAGCACCTAGAGTGTCGCCATTCTCGAATGTAAGCAAAGTGCTTGTAGCTTCTCTTGGAGTAGCTGGAGCAGTGATTGCAGGTGTTGTTGCTCCGTTGATACCTAGGTTGTCAACGTAGAAAACGTCTCCAGCCGCAGCAACTTCGAAGTCAGGGAACAAGATTACATTTGCGAATGCCTCTGTAGATGTCCAACCAGCAACGTCAGCAAAGTCAACTGAAATTCTTGACCAACCTAGAGGAGCTGTAACAGTCTTACCAAGAGCGTTAGGGTAGCCTCTTAGCTCAATGCGAACTGGTGAGTCAGCCTTTGGTGAGTAGTAGTTGAATGTAACAGCAGTGTGTGTCTCATTTGTAACACGAACTGTTGCTGCTTCGAATGCAAGAACGTTAACACCTGCATAGGCTTCACCATTCTTTACAATCTTCAGAGCCTTACCGCCGTTACCACCAGCGATTGCGTCTTCAATTGTTGTTACAGTTCCAGCGAATGAACCCTGAAGCTTTGTTGGTGCAGCTGCATCTCCAACTACGCCAGCACCTAGGGTGTCGTTAGCTTCGAAGGTAAGAAGAGTGCTGGTTGCCATAGCCTGAGGAACGTATAGGTCTGCGCTAGTTCCACCAGCGATAGATACGTTGTCAATCTCGTAGATCTGACCTGAGTTAGTTACAGGTCCAGTTCCAGTGTAAGAAGGGTCATCAGCACTGAAGTTTGGGTAGATCACAAGCTGGTCGTAAGCAACTGTTGAGCTCCAACCAGTTCCAGTTGACATGTCGAATGAAAGCTGGTTCATACCAGGCTGTGCTTCAACAACCTTGTTAACCACTGCTCCACCTAGCTGAAGTCTCAACTGAACAGGAGATGGCCCTGCATCGTTAGAAAAGTAGCTCATTGTGATTACTGAGTTAGTGCCATCAGCCAAACGTAGTGGAGTTGTGGCAGGTGGAACTAGGTTCGTACCTGACCAAGGCTCATTGCCCTTTGTGAACTTCAAAACGTCGCCAGGTGATACAGGGTATGCGTTGTCAGAGGAAATAACCTCTGTCGCAGCTCCACCAAATGTAGGGTCTCCAATTGAGACTGCTCTTAGCGGGTCGTTAGCTTCGAAACTAATAAATAGTGGGGTTGCATCTGCTGCGTGAGCAGGCGTGATTCCTGTTACAACCATTGAACCGGTTGCTAACAAGAGAGCTACGCGGCTTGAGACCTTGCGCAGTGTCGCTTTGTTAAGAAACATGTGTGCCTTTCATTACGATGTGGAATTGCCAACCCAAGGGGAAACCCTTGGATTGTTTGGTACTTTGCACGCGCGCACACACGTCTAATTCAAAGACTAAACCCGATATTTCGCTCGCGAAAGCGGTTTCGCGAAAAATGGCTTTTGTGTTATCAAATCTTTACAGAGCACAAAATTGGGCACCAAAAAGCAGTTAAAGTGCCAAAACTGACCTATTTTTGCTGGCTTTGCCTAAGCGTCGGCTGGATATCTTGAACCATCGGCAAAGTTACCGAAAAGGAAGCCTTCGCCTTCGGTTACGGACTGAACTAGAAGGTCTCCACCAACAAAGCAGCCCCGCCAGCTAGCACCTCGACCACCAAAGGTTTCAGCCTTATCTCCTCTGGATCTTGGCTTGTTTATGCCGAATTTGAAGGCTTGGGACTCCTCTTTGACTCTTTCAGCTAGGGCTAGATCGTCTGTGGCAAGGGAACTAACGAGGTTTCCGTTAGATACGTTCATGGCAGCAATCAGTTCTGCCTCTGATTCGGCTAAAACAATGGAATCTAGAGGGCCAAAAGGCTCACTGTGGTGAATTGACCAGGTAGTTGGTGGTTCAAGGATGGTGTGAGGGGCAATATAGGCAGATCTTTCCTGACCATTCAGGAATGTTCCATGATCAAGACTTCCTACATAAAGAGGTACTGCTCCTCTTAATACAGCCTCATCGAAGGATCTTTCTAGTTCTGCGACCTTCTTTGAGCTGATTACTGGTCCAAAGTGAAGTTCCGGGAAATCATCGCCTGGGTTGGCTACCGCTAATGGGTGTCCAAACTTCAGACCTTTAACCACATCTAGATACATCTCTAAGAACTCAGGGAATAGGTTTCTCTGAACTACGTAGCGAGGATAAGCAGTGCAACGCTGCTTAGCGTACTCAAATCCTTTGGTTAGATGTGCAGCTAGTTCACTCCAGTTTGGCTTGCCCCATACTCCCCATGAGTTCAATCCTTCTTGTTCAAGGATGTGACGTGTAGCAAGTGAAGTAAGAGAGGTAGCAGCTGCACGACCGTTGTTACGTCCACCAACGAAAGCTAGTGCTCCTAGATCTGATGAGCTAACTAGAGCAGGTGATAGTTCAGCTCCTGAGCCAGATAAAAGGGTTACCGGTAGTCCTGCTCTAGCCATCATGGCGTGAGCAAGAGTTAGAGCATGAAAACCACCTTGGGTAGGGGTCTTAGCAATAACAGCGTTACCTGCAAGTAGTTGGACTAGTTCAGCATGAACCAGAACAGATAGCGGATAGTTCCAGCTAGCAATGTTAGAGATAGGACCAGGAAGTGGTGTTCTGCCAATCATCTGGCGATCTATCTCTTCGAGATACCACTCAACACCTTCTATACAGCGGTCTACATCAGCACATGCTAACTTCCATGGCTTACCAATTTCCCAAAGAAGTAATAGAGCTATTAGATCTCTTTGCTCACGAATGAGTTCAAGAGCTTTAGATACTTTTGCTTTTCTTTCATCAAGAGGAGTCTTTGACCAAGGCTCATGCATCTTTATTGCTTGATCAACTGCATCCTGGCTTTGAGCAAGGGAGAGCATGGTTGGACCAATGATGAAGCTCTGATCCACTGGAGTTAGGTGAGGTTGTTGAACACCAATGGAAACCCATTCACCACCAACAAGGTTTCTTATAGAAGAGGTATCAAATGCCTCTGGAGCTGCTTGCCGTGCACGCTGGAACGTAGATGCGAAGTCTGTGCCGCTTTTTAGTATTAGGTCCATATGTGAGTCAAGCACAGTTACTCACTGAAACAAATACAAACTTGGTTAGATTACGAAATCGTGAGAATAAAGTTGTCGTCTATTTCGTTATCTGGCTTGGCTTTACCTTGATTTCCTCAGCTCCGATGCGATGAGCCTTAAAGGTGTTGACTGGAGCGTCATCAGGGTAACCAATAGCGATACCGTAAATGAGCTTGTAGCCCTTAGGGATATCAAATTCTTCATGAACAGCCTTAGGCCAGATGGCTACCGCTCCTTGGGCACAGGTTCCTAGTCCTTTAGCGTGAGCACTGAGCATTAGGTTCTCTGCAAACAAACCTGCATCGTTAGCTGCGAACACGGACAATCCTTTATGGATGAAAACAAAGATTTCAACTGGAGCGTTGAAGAACTCATAGTTCTTAGCCCATTGAGCATCTCTAGCTTTCTTATCTCCTCTAGCTACTCCCAACATTCCATAAAGTTCTTTACCAACTCTTCTGGATCTAGGCTGTAGAGATTTTGGATATGCCTTCATGATTGGGTAATCACTTAGCGGCCAAGCCTTTGGGGTAAAAAGAAACTTGATCTTGTCTTTCAAGCTACCGCTTGTCATACCTGACCCAACAGCCCAACGCTCAAGCATGTCCTTAGAAATACGATCTCTAACTTCGCCTGATGCAACAGCAACCATGAAAGGTCTTGTGTTACTCCAGCTAGGTGCTGTTAGCCCGTCTTCGATTAGCTCGTCAATAATCTTGCTATCAACTGGAGTTGATTGGAATGAACGAGTAGTTCTTCTGCTGGCTAGAAAGTCACTGAAATCTTTTGATTTGATCATGACTCAAGGCTACCAAGAGCCCTAGCCGTGTAGTTTGCGAAGCTCTACTTTTCTATTGCAGGCCTTAGACCCCCAGGCAGCCAGTTCTTTAGCTTCTTCTTCAGACTCAGCTGAAATGATCCAGAAGCCAGACATGAACTCTGTTGTTTCGTGAAGAGGGCCTGAAGCAAAGATGCCTGAACCTGCTCGGTTATCTAGAACACTTGCTGAACTAGGGTCTTCAATCCCACAAGCCATAATCAACTGACCTTTTTCTGAAAGGTGGTCGTTGAATTCGTCAATTGCAGCCATCTCGTTTGAATCAGCTGAATTACTTCTGTCATCTATTACTGCAATCAGGAATCTCATTGGAACCTCTCGTACGGAAACAGGAATATTCTAGCCATGCAATCCTCAACGGCTAGTCTTGGCTCATGGCTAGAGTTGCTCAAACTAAGGGAGGATTTCCTCCTAAGATTTGTGCTACCTGCAAGAAGCCTTTTGAATGGCGTAAGAAGTGGGAAAGAGACTGGGACAACGTGCTCTACTGTTCCAAGAAATGTAAATCAGCATGATTGAAAGAATCATCTACGTTCCCTTTGACCACCTGAATCTAAGCCACGGAGCATTAGCCAAAGCAAACCCTAAAACTGATCTAGTTGTTTTAGTTGAGAGCAAGCGAATGGTCACAGGCAGAGATTGGCATAAAGAACGTTTGTTCTTCATGATCTCTTCAGCTAGACACTTTGCAAAAGAACTTGAAGCTAAAGGTTTTGGGGTTCAATACATCAAAGCAGCTAACACCATTGAAGGACTTGAGACAGCCCAGAATTCTCTACCTAAATCAGTGAAGATTGTTTGTGCTGAACCTTCATCTATAAAACAATTTGAACAACTACAGAACTATGGAGTTGAGTTTGTTCCTAATGATTTCTTCCTGACTCCAAGAGAACTGTTTAGAGACTGGGCTTCTAAGCAGAAGTCTTTTGTGATGGAGAACTTCTATAGGCTCCAGAGAACTCGCCTTGGCATCCTGGTTGAAGATGGTAAACCTGTAGGTGGTCAATGGAACTTTGATCAAGACAACAGACTTCCACCACCTAAGAACTACACCTGGCCTGCCTATCTAGAACAAGGACGAGATGGGATAGATGCTGAGGTTGCTAAGGAACTAGGCCAAGAACTAAGCACAACTTGGGCAACGACTAGAGCAGGTGCTTTAGCTCAACTAAAGCATTTCCTAAAGCACCACGTGAATAACTTTGGTCCTTACGAGGATGCTGTTGCTAAAGACAACTGGGCTATGCATCACTCACTTCTAAGTCCATATATCAACAACGGGTTACTGCATCCAGCTGAAGTGATTTCAGAAACTATCAAGGCTTATGAAAAGAATGGTTATCCAATTCAGTCTGTTGAAGCATTCATTCGTCAGGTTATTGGTTGGCGTGAATACATCAATGGAATGTATTGGTTCTTATGTTATGAATATCGTGAACTAAATGCATTGAAAGCCAATAGAACGTTGCTAACTGTATTTAAGGATTCAAAAGCCACCTCGATGAACTGTGTTCAAGGAGTGGTTGGAGATATTGAGAAACGTGCTTGGACACATCACATTCCAAGGCTCATGATTCTAAGTAACCTGGCCTTGATCACTGGTGTGAATCCTCAACAGTTCTTGGATTGGATGAGAGAGAACTTTATTGATGCAACTGAATGGGTAATGGTTCCAAACATTATCGGTATGGGCACATATGCAGATGGTGGAAAGCTAATGACCAAACCATATCCAGCTGGCGGTGCTTACATCTCTCGAATGACCGAGTTCTGTAAAACATGTGTTTATGACCCAAAGAAAAGATCAGGCGATGATGCTTGTCCTTTCTCAACTCTTTACTGGGACTTCTTAGATAGACATAGAGAAACCTTCAAGATGAATCACCGTATGGCTCAGCAGCTCAAAGGTTTAGACCGTCTATCTGATCTTGAGGAACTTAGAGAGCGAGCAAAGGTAGTTCTAAGAGGCCTAGATAAAGGGACCATCTAGCCCCTTATCTTGGCTCGAGTTAGACTTGAATTATGCAAGCAAAGCCATTATTGATCTTTGACGGGGATTGCGGGTTCTGTACAACAGCAACCAATTTCATTCTCAAACACACAACAACTCCTATTGAGGCAACACCTTTTCAATTCATAGATCCAGCCGTGCATGGGCTAACTCTTGAACAAGTAACAGCAAAGGTTTATCTAGTTGTTGATGGTAAGAACTACGCAGGTCATGAAGCATTTGCGAATCTCTTCAAAATCCAAAACAATGTTTTCCTTAGAGCTTATGGAAATCTGATTTTGGTCCCACCATTTGTTTGGTTAGCAAAGCCTGGTTATGCACTTGTAGCCAAATATCGCCAGAAGTTACCTGGTGGAACTCCGGCCTGCAAGATGCCTAGACAATGAAGAAAGCCATCCAACTATTCATAGGGCTTTTCCTAGCCCTCGTTCTCACTCCGCTCAGCCCAAGTGCTGCTGATGTAAATGACTTCTCATTCGAGAGCTTCGATGCGACCTATGAAATTTCTGTGAACGAGACAGAAGACAAACGACCAGAGATGGTTGTCACTGAAACGCTTGTTGCTAACTTTCCGCTTATCGAACAAAACAGAGGCATAAAGAGAAGCATCCCTCTAAAGAGCTACCAACTTTATCCTGGACTCATTGAAGTTCTATCGATCACAGATGAGTCAGGTAAAGCAAGAGATTTTGAGCAGACTACCGACGGGGAGTTTCTGCATCTAGCAATCAAGGCAAGAGATAACTCTTACGTGTTTGGCAAACAGACCTACGTGATTAAGTACAAACAAGATTGGGTCTTGAGCAACTGGGAGAGCGGGGATCGAAACAAAAAGCCAAGTGAGTTCTACTGGGACATCAACGGAAATGGCTGGCTACAAAGTTTTGGTCGTGTCTCTGCAACCGTGATTCTTGATCAAGCCCTGAGCCAGAATGTGATCCCTGAATCTATGCGCTGCTACGAAGGGATGTTCGGTTCTACTGGTTCCTGCAAAGTATCCCAACCTAGTGAGAACACCTATTTCTTTAGCTCCGCAAATCTAAAGTCCGGTGACACTCAAACAATCGCAATTGGATTTAATGCTGGTGTTGCAAATGTAGATGGCCCTCAGGCAATTGATAGCCCTTACTTCATTTGGTTCTTGCTAAGTCTTTTCGTTCTTATTGCGGTTCTAATTTGGGCAATTTTCTACCGAGTCACACAACTTAGAAACCTAGGGAAAACATCAATCATCGTTCCGCAGTATCAACCACCTAAGACACCTGACTTAGCCGTTTCAGCTCTTGTGGGTAGAAAGTCTGCTCATCTAAATCAAGCAAGTGTTATTGAGTTGGCTATTAAGAAACTAATTGAGATTGAACAAGTGGCTGAGTCTAAGAAAGACAGCTTCATTCTTAGAAGAACATCTGAGGCGGCAACAAATCCAAACCATATAGAACTGCTAACCGCGCTTGGTCTTTCTAAAGCAGGAGACGAAGTCAACCTGTCAGGAGACATGGACGCAGCCGAACAGGCAGCTCTTTCAAAAAGACTCCTTGCTGTGAAGAGCAAGATCACACGTCAGGTTAACTCAGGTGGCTATTTCAAGAAAAGGGCTCTGGGTATTCCAGCACTGGCCTTCGTAGTAGCCCTTGCAACTCTCATAGGGCATATCGCATCTGCGCTAGCTCTCGCATCAGACAGTGTCTATGACGTTTCAGCTGTTCCAGTGCTGTTGGGAATGCCTTATCTAGTTACTTACTGGTTGATACTGTCTAAGCGCGTGATGACTGCAAAGGGCGTAGAGGTAGTGGATTACCTCAAGGGCATGAAGATGTATATCGAACTTGCTGAGAATGATCGTTTAGATTTTCTTCAGTCTCCTAAGGGAGCTTCGCTTACTGCTTCTGAAGTTAAGGGGAGAAATGTTTTGAAGCTCTATGAAGAGGTATTGCCTTGGGCTATTCTCCTTGGTCTTCACAAACAATGGAATGGTGTTCTCAACAATCTCTACGAGAAAGACACAACACCGGTTTGGTTTGTTGGAGCTCCGGTATTCTCAGAGAGCTTCTCGAGCTTAGATCGCATTCTCGCTCAATCGCTAAGCGTTGATTCATCAGGAGGCTCTGGCGGTGGTGGTTCAGCCGGAGGCGGCAGTGGCGGTGGAGGCGGCGGAGGAATCTAGGCACCTTGCCACTTCCCTAGAAGAGGTGGGTTAACCTTGATATATGAAACCTTTCCAAATCTCAAAAGAAGTAGCCGCTGCCCTAGATGCAGGTAAACCAGTTGTAGCCCTAGAGTCAACCATCATCTCTCATGGCCTACCAAGACCTCAGAACCTAGCTGCTGCTATTGAGTTTGAAGAGATCCTTAGAGAGCAAGGTGTAACTCCAGCAACTATTGCCATCCTTGACGGTGTTCCTCAGATTGGTCTGGACTCAGTTGGTGTTGAACGTATCGCTAATGAAGATCTAGCTAAGGCAAGCGTTAGAGATATTCCTATCCTTGCTGCTCGTAAAGAAAGCGGTGCAACTACTGTTGCTGCTACTGCTCACCTGGCTTCTCTTGCTGGTATTCGAGTCTTTGCTACCGGTGGTCTAGGTGGAGTACACAGAGGTGCTAACACAACCTTTGATGAGTCAGCAGACCTTTCTACTCTTGCTGTTACACCTATTACTGTGGTGTGTGCTGGTGTGAAGTCAGTACTAGATATCTCAGCAACTCTAGAAAGACTTGAATCACTTTCTGTACCTGTAATCGGGTGGCAGACAAAGGAGTTCCCAGCGTTCTGGCTAAACCAGTCTGGTCTTCAGATCGATTGGTCTCTAGACACAACGGATCAGATTGCTCAGGCTATGAAGGCTCAAGATGAGCTCGGTCACAACCAGGGAATTGTCATTGCTAACCCAATTCCATTTAACCTTCAGTGGGATCCAGCAGAACACGATCGTGTTCTACAGATTGCATTCAAGGCAGCAGATGCTGCTGGTGTTCACGGTAAAGCGGTAACACCTTTCCTACTTGGCTTCATTGTTGAAGAGTCAAAGGGTAAAAGCCTTGAAGTGAATCTTGATCTCGCTAGAAACAACGTCAAGCTTGCAGGACAGATTGCAACATCCTGGTCGAAAGTGAACTAGTGGAAAGAGTCTTAGTTATTGGCGATGTCATTGATGACATCATTGTTGTCCCTGAGGGACAAGTAAGAGCCAATACTGATACCAATGCCCAGATCACCCAAACACTTGGTGGATCAGCAAGCAACATGGCTAGCTGGGCATCCCACGAAGGAGCAGAAGTAACTTTCATTGGTTGTGTTGGTTCTGCTGATAAAGATCGAGTTACTAAAGAGTTTGAAAGCTTTGGTGTTCATACCCAATTACAAACAAGTGAAACCTTAAAGACTGGATCACTTGTTGTTTTAGTTGAAGGTGCTTCAAGAAGTATGCTCACCGATAGGGGAGCTAACAAAGAGTTATCTCTTGAAGAGCTAACTATTGATTACCTAAGTGATTTCTCTTATGTGTATCTATCTGGCTACACACTGTTTGGTAGATCAGAAGCTGAGATCAAGAACTTTATCTTCAGAGTTCAAGATGCTGGAGCACTACTTGCAATTGATCCGGGTTCTTCTGGCTACATCAAAGACTTTGGTGTTGAAGAATTCAAGTCCTGTGTGAATGGCGTAGACATTCTTTTGCCTAATGAAGAAGAGTTTGAACTTCTATCAACTGAACCATCACACATCACAATCGTCACTAAAGGTAGTCACGGAGTTGATCTCTATATAGAAGGAATAAAAACTAATTCCTTTGAAGCAGAGAAAGTTACCGCAATAGATCCAACTGGTGCTGGTGATGCTTTTGCTGGTTCACTAATTGCAAACCTGTCAAAAGGTGTTGAGCTTCATAGTGCAATAGCAAATGCAACAAGGACTGCTGCAAAAGCAGTTACTACTATTGGTGCCCGCCCTCAGCTTTGAATCTTTCAATAGATTCATCGATTAGACGCTGAGCTTCATCCTTACCTGCCCACTTACCAACCTTGACCCACTTGCCTGGCTCTAGATCTTTGTAGTGAGTGAAGAAGTGCTCTAGCTCATCTTTGGTTTGCTGAGGAACATCGTTGATGTCCTGGATGTGTTCCCAACGCTTGTCCTTGACAGGAACACAAAGAATCTTCTCGTCGATGCCACCATCGTCTTCCATAGGCAATACACCTACTGGTCTTACCTCAACGATCACACCTGGGAATAGTGGGTATTCCAGAAGAACCAGTGCGTCTAATGGGTCTCCATCGCCACCTAGGGTGTTGTCAAAGTATCCGTAGTCAACTGGATAGACAAAAGGGGTGAACAGAACACGGTCCAAACGGACTCGTCCTGACTCGTGGTCAACCTCATATTTGTTACGGCTTCCGCGAGGAATCTCGATGATGGCGTCAATAGACATGCTTCTCCTAAATAGGCTAGTTACAACAAGAATACCGAAAGGCGACAATGTCCGAGCGAGTTAGGCTAACCCCAGCAATGGCGGATGTCCGTCGTGCTATTCGGGATTCCTGGGATCAAGTAGGACTAGCCAAGGGCTCAACCGTTGCAGTTGCCTGCTCCGGAGGAGCAGATTCACTAGCTTTAGCTAGTGCTGCTCTATTTGAGGGAAATAGAGCAGAGCTCAAAGTCACTGCAGTGATTGTGAATCACAATCTCCAAGAAGGCTCTAAAGATGTTGCTCTTAGAACTCAAGGAGTTCTAACCGCACTTGGCTATGAAGTTGTGGAGATTATGGACGTAGTTGTCCAACAGAATTCCTTAGGCATGGAAGCAGCGGCTAGAAATGCTCGTTATGAAGCTTTAGCTAAGTTTGCAGAAAAACATGGAGCAACTTTTACGATGCTCGGTCACACTCTCGATGAT
>Ga0208787_1000428_pt1 | contig 20171 bp, 17 predicted proteins | sample Wag4_2014_7_11_FD_187362 | JGI IMG/M metagenome (GOLD analysis project Ga0208787, IMG submission 187362) | Fresh water microbial communities from Ohio, USA - Utica-2 Time Series HT 2014_7_11 (SPAdes) (version 2) | ecosystem: Environmental > Aquatic > Freshwater > Water tank | place: USA: Ohio... | reverse complement strand
TAACTACAAATACTAACCTACTACCATTTTCTATGAAACAAGAATTAAAAAAAGGAGGCTACATCAAGAACGAACAAATGATGTTAAAAATCCAAGAAGAAAGAGTGACAATGAGTATTTATGATTTTGCCTTAAAAGGCAAGCATAATGCTTACAACACAATGGCTGCAAGCATTGCTGCATCCACTTTGGGCATTAGAAAAGAAAAAATTCGCGAAGCAGTAAGCAATTTCCATAGTCTAGAACATAGAATGGAATTTGTTGCCACTGTTAAAGGCGTTGATTTTATCAATGACAGCAAAGCGACGAATGTCAACAGCACTTGGTATGCTTTAGAGAGCATGCAAAAGCCTACCATTTTAATTTTAGGCGGCGTAGACAAAGGCAATGATTATGCATTAGTGGCAGATCTTGTAATAGATAAAGTAAAAGCTATTGTTTGTATGGGCACTGATAATGCTAAATTAATTGAATACTTTAAAGATAAAGTAGCGCAAATAATTGAAGTTGATTCTGCCAAAAAAGCAGTTAATGCTTCCTTTAAATTAGCCGAAAAAGGGGATGTAGTGTTATTGAGTCCCGCTTGCGCAAGTTTTGATTTATTTAAAAACTATGAAGATAGAGGGCATCAATTCAAAGAAAGCGTAAAAGAATTATAATCATGTTCAAAGAAACTACAGATAAGTTATTTTCTCAGATGCCTTCTATTGGAGGGATGAGAGAACATTTAGACCAAAGAACTAGAGGGGATAAATATATCTGGGGTTTAGTCATCTTATTATCACTGATCTCTATATTGGTAGTATATAGTGCAACTGGTTCGTTGGCATATAAAATGTATCGTGGTAATACAAGTTTCTATTTGTTTAAGCAAATCATATTTACATTAATTGGTTTGTTAGTGGTGTTTGGATTACATAGGGTCAATTACACTGTTTTTTCACGTGTTGCCACTATTCTATTTATATTATCTGTGCCTTTATTGATCTATACCTTATTTTTTGGTGCTAAAATTAATGAAGGTAGTAGGTGGATTAAATTACCCATTATTAATTTAACCATTCAAAGTAGTGATGTGGCCAAATTGGCTTTATTCATGTACTTGTCTAGGGTACTCAGTAAGAAACAGGAAGTGATTAAGGATTTTAAAAAAGGATTTTTACCTGTGATTATTCCGGTATTCATCATATGTGGGTTAATCATGCCTGCAAATTTATCAAATGCATTGTTGACAGGTGCCACTTCTTTACTTTTATTATTTATAGGTAGAGTGAGCTTTAAACATATTTTATTAACGATTGGAGTCGCGATGATTCCAATTGTTATTATTATTAGCGTAGCGATTGCTACACATAATGCCAATAAGGGTTCAATTGATTCAGAAAAACCAGTTATTGCAGAGTCATTAAAAAATTGGGGACGTTTTGGGACTTGGGTAAATCGAGTGCAGGATTTCATGTATGCAAAAGATGACGAAGTGCCCTATCAAGTGCAACAAGCAAAAATTGCGATTGCGAATGGTGGCATATTTGTTGGACTTGGTCCAGGTAATAGTCAGCAAAGAAATTTTTTACCACAGGCATATAATGATTTTATTTATGCAGTGATTATCGAAGAGTATGGATTATTAGGAGGTGCATTTATTATTTTTATTTACCTCGTTTTTTTATTTAGATGTATCCGAATATTTAGAAAGTGTCCTTATGCATTTGGTGCATTTTTAGCACTCGGATTAAGTTTTACATTAATCATTCAAGCTGTTGCGAATATGGCTGTGAATGTGGCGATTGTTCCAGTAACAGGGGTGACATTACCATTATTGAGTATGGGTGGAAGTTCATTTATTTTCACCTGTTGTTCTATAGGATTGATTTTAAGTGTTGCAAGAAATGTGGAGCAAATGGAGGGTAAGGCACCTGTTGAAACAGAGATAGAAATTCCTAACGAAAATATTGAGCCAGCAAATGCTTAATCAAACGCATACACCTTTACGTATGATCATCGCTGGCGGTGGTACAGGCGGACATATCTTTCCTGCTATTGCTGTAGCACAAGCAATACAAAGATTACAGCCAGATGCTGTCATCTTATTTGTAGGGGCGCAAGGAAAAATGGAAATGGAGAAAGTGCCCCAAGCTGGATACCAAATTGTTGGATTAACGATTGCAGGTTTCAATAGACAAAATATTTTCAAAAATTTGACTTTGCCATTTAAGTTGATTAAAAGTTTTATTCAAGTTAGAACCATCTTCAATCAATTTAAACCGAATGCCGTTTTTGGCGTAGGAGGTTATTCGAGTTTTCCTGTTTTAAAATATGCGCAAGCAAAAGGGATACCTAGTTTTATCCATGAAGCCAATGCATTTGCTGGAAAAGCCAATCAATGGTTAGGTGAGCGTGCTACAAAAATATTTACGGGTACAAAAGGAATGGAACAATTTTTCCCTTTCCAAAAAATACAGATCACTGGTAATCCAGTAAGACAAAATATTGCTAAGGGTACTATTGATAAAGAAGCTGCCTTATTACAATTTGGTTTATTACCTAATCATTTTACATTATTGATTATTGGAGGAAGCTTGGGAGCAGCATCTATTAATCAAGCAGTTCAACAAAACTTAGCTGCTTTTGAAAAAATGGGTATTCAATTAATTTGGCAAACGGGCAAGCCCAATGCTTCAATGTATCAAGCTGCAGCAAGCCAATTTGGGAATGTATTTGTGGACAGCTTTATCAATGACATGAGTGCAGCCTATGCCGCAGCAGATATGGTGGTGAGTCGTTCAGGTGCTATGGCGGTAGCAGAAATAGCCATGACTGGTAAAGCATGCATTTTTGTACCCTATCCACATGCGGCAGAAGACCATCAAACATTCAATGCAGAGGTGTTGGTCAAAGAACAAGCTGCACGAATGATTGCAGATAAAAATGTAGTCACAGAACTATTCCCAATGATTGAAAAACTAATCGCTGATAAAGCTGTGTTGAACGAAATGCAAACAAAAATAAAATCATTTGCTTGGGAAAATGCAGATCAAGTTATTGCAGCAGAAATTATTCACGAAATAGCATCTAAATAAAGCAATAAATATGAATCCTCTAACTCAATTGAAACTAACAGATTTAAAACATATTTATTTTATTGGCATTGGCGGTATTGGTATGAGTGCTTTGGCAAGGTATTTTAATACGCAGTGCGTTATTGTATCTGGTTATGATAAAACACCAACAGCATTGACGGATAGTTTAATTGAAGAAGGTATCGCAATTCATTTTGAAGATGATTTGAAACAAATAGATAAAGCAGCAACAGTTATTGTTTATACGCCTGCCGTACCAGCAGATCATAAGGAGTTAAACTACTATAGAGACAATAATTATTTAGTGGTAAAGAGAAGTGATGTATTGCAATGGGTTACAGAAAATGCTTTTACAATAGGCATTGCTGGCACGCATGGTAAAACAACAACGACTTCGATGACTGCGCATATTTTGAGACATACAGGTTATGGTTGTAATGCATTTTTAGGAGGTATCGCTTCTAATTATGATACCAATTTTTGGAGTCACGAAAGAAATGTAGTAGTTGTTGAGGCAGATGAGTACGATAGAAGCTTTTTGAAATTATCACCCAATATTGCGGTGATCACTGCAGTGGATCCAGACCATTTAGATATCTATGGTACTGCAGAAGAAGTATTAAAAGCTTTCGGACAATATGCCGATAAGATTAAACCAGGAGGCACATTGATTCAAAAAATTGGAACGACTGTGGAAACAAGTGCCACTGATAAAACAATTTCAACCTATGGTTATAATCAAGCAAAAGCAGCATATCATTCAAGTGCATTAAAAGTAGTGGATGGTTCTTATGTGTTTGACTTAGTACATCCTAATGGCGTGCTTAAGAATGTTGTATTGAACATGGGTGGTTTGCATAATGTAGAGAATGCAACAGCTGCAATTGCCATTGCATTGTGTCTTGGTATTGAAGATGAAAAAATTATTGCTGCGGTTGCAGACTTTAAAGGTGTGAAGCGTCGCTTTGAATATAAAGTGAAAATGGCCAATAAGGTATTGATAGATGACTACGCGCATCATCCCGAAGAGTTGAGCGCATTAATTAGTGGTGTTAAAAGTATTTTTCCAAATCAAAAAATGGTGTTAGTATTTCAACCACATTTATACAGTAGAACACAGGACCAAGCAGCAGGTTTTTCGGCCACATTGGATCAAGCAGATGAGGTAATTTTATTACCTATTTATCCAGCAAGAGAATTGCCTATTCCAGGTGTGACAAGTGAGATGTTATTAGCTGCAATGACCATAGAGCAAAAGCAAGTGATGTCAAAGGAACAACTTATGGCATGGGCCGCAACAACAGAAGATAAATTAATCGTGATGGCAGGTGCAGGTGACATAGATGTATGTATCAATCAAATTCAAGATATCCTTACAAAATAGCAGATGAAACAATGGCAAAAAATAGTAATTAGGATTATATGGAGCATTGCTGGTGCAGGGCTTATTCTGCTTTTTGTGGTTTCATGGAAAGCAAAGAGTGCAAAGCAATTGAATGATATACAAGTTGAATTAGTGGGAGAAAGTGCGCAGGCTTTATTTATGGATGAAATCGCAATTCGAGTTATTATTAATGAGCAAGGTGTGCAGGTTGGTATGCCAATTGAAAAAATCAATTTAACGCAGCTAGAACAATTTATTGAAAAAACAGAATGGGTAAAAAATGCAGAATTTTTTATCAATAATAAATTGGTCTTAGAAGTTAAAATCGAACAAAGAATTCCAATTGCTCGGATATTTACTGCAAGCGGGGCTTCGTTTTATATTGACGATGAAGGCTGGAGACTACCTTTAAAACAATTGACGGTGCTGAATCTTCCAGTATTTACAGGTTTCCCAACAGATCAACCAAAATTATCAAAACCTGATAGCACATTGTTAAAAGAGGTTTTATTTTTTGCAAAGACCATTCAAAAAGATAGTTTTTTCATGGCTCAAGTAGCACAAGTGAATATAGAGCCCAATGGTACTTTTCAAATGGTGCCAACGCTTGGCGATCATCTAGTTTTATTAGGATCGGTAGATCAGTTAGAAGATAAATTAAACCGTTTATTTACTTTTTATAAAAAAGTGTGGGTAGGTTCTGGGATCAATGCCTATCAATTCATTGATTGCAGATTCGATCATCAAGTAGTTGCTTTGAAAAAAGGTCTACAGCCAATTCAATATACTGGCGATTTTAAATTCCTTTTAGGGGATTCAACTTTACTGATGCAAGCTTCTGTTTTAAATACAGATAGCATAGTGAATGCTTCACCAATCTTGATAGACTCAACCAGTCTCCCATCATTGAAAGTGAATAATGCTACTCCATCCAAAATAGCTAAGGCCAATCCAAAAATTGCTTTATCAAAGCCAAAAATGCAAGTCAAAACAGTTAAATCAAAGCCTAAAATGAACAATAAACCTAAAAATAATTCGTTAATTAAAAAGAACAAGACTGCGAAGGCCTTAATGCCAAAGAAGTCGAAGTCTCCAACTAAGAAAAACTAACAACTAAAACCTATAAAAATGAGTCAGAACGATTCTCCCATCATTGTGGGTCTTGACATTGGTACAACAAAAATTGCAGCGATTGCCGGCAGAAAGAATGAATTTGGGAAATTAGAAATCCTTGGATTTGGACGTGCAAATAGCAATGGGGTACAACATGGTCAAGTATTAAATATTGATCAAACCATTAAAGCCATCCAACAAGCTTTACAAAATTGCCATTTAAGTAATCCAGATTTAGAAATCCACGAAGTATATGTGGGTATCGCTGGTCACCATATCAAGAGTTTACAAACAAGAGGAGATCAAGTAAGACAGGATGCTGAAAATGAGATTCAAGCTTGGGAAATTGAGCAATTGATCAACAACCAAAGAAAAACCTTTATTCCTGCAGGCGATCAAATCATTGATGTGATTCCTCAAGAGTTTCATGTGGACAATAACCAAAATATTAAGGATCCAGTTGGGGTGAATGGTGTTAAAGTGGGTGCTAATTTTCACATCATTACAGGAGACAGAAATGCGATCCGCAATATCAATCGTTCAGTAGAGCGAAGTGGATTGATTACAAAAGATTTAGTACTTCAGCCATTGGCATCTGCTAGTGCTGTGATGAGCGATATTGATATGGAAGCTGGGGTTGCAATTTTAGATATTGGTGGAGGCACAAGTGACCTTGCTGTATTCTACGAAGGTATTTTGAAACATACTGCGGTGATTCCATTTGGTGGCGAAAACATTACCAATGATATTAGAATGGGATTGGGTGTATTAAAAAGCCAAGCCGAAGCTATGAAAGTGCAGTTTGGAAGTGCATTATCTGATGAAGCAAAAGCAAATGCATATGTAACTATCCCTGGATTAAAAGGAATGCCTGCAAAAGAAATTAGTGTAAAGAATTTAGCTGCTATTATTCAAGCAAGAATGAGTGAAATTCTCGATTTTGTGACTTACCATTTAAAACAAGTTGGATTGGATAGCCGTATGTTGAATGGCGGTGTGATTTTAACTGGTGGAGGATCTCAATTAAAACATTTGATTCAACTAACTGAATATATTACTGGCTTGAATGCGAGAATTGGATTGCCAAACGAACATTTAGCACCTAATCATATTGATGAATTAAAGAAGCCAATGTATTCAACATGTATTGGATTGATCTTGAAAGGATACAATGATTATGAGCAAAATTATAAAGTGTTTACAGAAACCTACAAAAAGGTGGAAGTGCCTAAGGCATTAACAGTAAATAATGGAGTTTCAAATCATCCAAATACTGCTCACAGAAACAATCCACAACCAGTTGCAACAACGGTTTCGGAGGAGCAAATTGAAAAAAGAAAAAGTAAGTTCTGGGACCGTTTCAAGAACAACTTGATCGAAATTTTTAACGAAGAAGAAGACAAACCTTTATCATAAAAATTACCAACATATCGTTTATAACTTATAGAATATAATCGATTGAAATCGAGTAATTTAGACCTAATTACGACTAACTCAACTAACAAAAAAACAATTTCGAATGATACAATTTGACTTACCTAAACAAAAATCATCCATCATCAAAGTACTTGGTGTTGGGGGAGGAGGAAGCAATGCCGTTAACTTCATGTTTCAACAAGATATTGAAGGGGTAGATTTTATCATATGTAATACAGATTCTAAGGCGATTGAACAAAGCCAAGTACCTAATAAAATTCAATTAGGACCACATTTGACTCAAGGATTGGGTGCTGGTGCGGATCCTTCTGTGGGAAAAATGGCGACTGAAGAATCATTAGAAGAGATCAAAAGAATATTAGAAGTGAATACCAAAATGGCATTCATCACAGTGGGTATGGGTGGTGGAACTGGAACAGGTGGTGCGCCAATCATTGCAAAAATTTGTAAAGATTTGGGCATTTTAACCGTAGGTATTGTGACAACTCCATTTGGTTTTGAAGGACCACGTCGTCAAAAGCAAGCCGAAGAAGGAATCAATGAATTAAAGCCGTATGTAGATACTTTATTGGTGATTTCAAATGACAAATTGCGTGTACAATATGGCAATTTGAAAATGAAAGAGGCATTCACCAAAGCTGACAATGTATTGGCTACTGCAGCAAAATGTATTACAGACGTAATCAATAGCCGTGGTCATATCATTGTTGATTTCGCCGATGTGTGCACTGTCATGAAGAACGGTGGTGTTGCTATTTTAGGTAAGGCAGAAGTTGCTGGAGAAAATAGAGCAGAAAGAGCGATTGAAGAAGCTTTGAATTCACCATTGTTGAATGACAATGATATCAAAGGTGCAAAATGGATTTTATTAAATATCAATAGTGCCGAAGGAGATTATGAATGTAGTATGGATGAATTAGAAACTATCAATACTATTTTACGTGCACGTACAGGTGAACACAGTGATGTGATCATGGGTATGGGTTATGATGAAACCTTAGGAGATAAATTAGGCATAACTTTAATTGCGACTGGATTTGAACATAAAGATCCATTTAAAAAAGAAGCAGTTAAGGAAGTAGAAGCACCAATAGAAGAAAAGATTGTGATGACTTTACAATCAGAGCAAACAGAACAAATAGAGCAACCATTGCAAGAAGCACCTGCTGCACCAATTGAACCTACTGAATCAGTAGAAGTAAATGAGACAAATGCAATAGAGACAGCAGTTCCAGAAGCTGAGTTAGAACTAGAAACCGTTGAAATTACATCTGATGAGATTGCAATTACAATGGATGAATTAGCGCCTACTATGCAAGAATTTGTGATGCCTGAAATGAGTAATGTATATGTTTCAGCTCCAGATTATGATGAAGAGGAGGAAGAAAGTCCTGCATTTGAAGCAGTAGAAACAACATTTGAAGAAGAAATGATCACTGAAGAAATTGTTTTAGAAGCAAATAATGAAGCAAATAATGAAGCAATTGAAGAAGAAGCTGAAGCTGAAGTATTTGAATTGAATATGGAAGAAGAAGTAGCTCCAATTTACAATACGGAGTTTGTATTGAACAAGCCTGTCAATATTTATGCAGAAACAGAATTAGAAGTTGAAGCAGCATCTGAGCCAACTATTCCAGCCATCGTTGAACCAACTGTCAACTCAGTCGTTTTTGAAGCAATTGAACCTGCAGCATCACCAGTAATAGAAAATGTAGAGACCTCGTTTAGAAATGTAGAAATGGATTCGGAAGAAGAGCCTACTATGCAATTGGTAATGCGTGAAGAATCAGTTGGATCGCAACAAAATAGACCACAGCATTTAAGTTTTGATATCTCATTAGATAATTCAGAAGAACAAAGACGTAAAGTGGCTGAACGTATCCAAAAATTAAGAAATTTATCTTTCAATATTAACAATGGTTCAGATCCTGGTGTAGAGTTTGATGCCGTACCTGCTTATGTTAGAAGAAACTTGGATTTGTTTGGTAACACCATGGCTTCGGTAGAAAACTATTATAGTAAGTACACCGTGGAGCAAGATGAAAACAACCAAACCCAGATCTCTACTATCAATTCATTCTTAGATGGTAAAAAGCCAGATTAAATTCTTTTTTATAGAACAGTTGATTTAGTTGGAACCCTGCCTGTAAAGGCGGGGTTTTTTTATTTACCTTTATGTATGCAAACAATACTCATTACTGGTGGAACAGGCATGGTTGGACAATCCTTGACCAACTTATTATTAGCCAAAGGGTATCAAGTCATTGTGTTGACTAGGCAGCAAAAGCAATCTAGTCGTGCACATTTTTCTTTTGCACAATGGGATCTAAATAAAGGCTGGATCGATCCTGCTGCCATTGCTGCTGCAGATTATATCATTCATTTAGCAGGTGAGGGTGTGGCAGATAAAAGATGGACAGCTACAAGAAAAAAGGCCATTTTAGATAGCCGTGTGCAGTCAAGCAATTTATTAGTAAAGGCATTAAAAGAAAATCCAAATAAAGTAAAAGCGATTGTTGCAGCCTCTGCGATTGGTTGGTATGGTCCAGATAATGAAAAAAGTAAACTATCAGGTTTTGTAGAAACAGATCCAGTAGATGCAAGTTTCTTAGGAGACACTTGTCAACAATGGGAGGAAAGTATGCATCCAATTAAAGCATTGGGGATTCGACTTGTCACCATTCGAATAGGCATTGTACTCAATAAAATGGGTGGTGCATTGGCTGAATTCATGAAGCCAGCAAAGTTAGGCGCAGCCGCTATATTAGGTGATGGTCAACAAATGGTAAGTTGGATTCATCAGCAAGACCTGAATCGTTTAATGCTATTTGCATTAGAAACTGAACAAGTTGCGGGCGTTTACAATGCAGTCGCGCCTGATCCAGTCAATAATGCAATATTAACAAAAGCCATCGCGCAACGTTTTCATACATGGGCCATTCCTTTCCATGTACCTAGTTTTATTTTAAAAATAATGCTAGGAGAAATGAGTGTAGAAGTATTGAAAAGCGCCAAAGTAAGTGCATCAAAAATTATTGCAGCCGGATTTAGCTTTGACTATGCAAGTATGGATGAAGCGCTAGATGACTTATTAATTTCTAATTGGTCTTCCAGAAGTCATCACTGATTGAATACGCTCTAAAGTTTTCTTTTCGCCACAAAGACTTAAGAAAGCTTCACGCTCCAAATTCAATAAATATTGTTCATTCACCACTGTTGCTTCACTAAGATCACCACCACACATGACATAAGCCAATTTACGTGCCACTAATGCATCATGGTCTGTTGCATAGCCGCCACGCCACATGCCATTAATACCTGCGTACAATGCGCCCAGCCCAGCTTTGCCCATTACTTTAATATCGTTGCGTTGAATTGGCTGTGTGTAACCAGCATTAAAAAGCTCAAGCACTTGTTCTTTCGCTTTTGCAATTCGTCTAGATTGATTCAGAATAATTTGATCCTGTCCTTTTCTAAAAATCCCCATCTCCATAGCTTCATGTGCCGAAGTCGCTACTTTAGCAGTGGCAATTTGCAAGAATCTATTTTTTAAAGTAATTGTTTCAGGTTCTTCTGTATGCATTTCATCAGATGCGCGTAATACCAGTTCTTTGGTACCACCACCACCAGGAATCACCCCAATGCCTAGTTCAACCAAGCCTATATAGGTTTCAGCAGCAGCACAAATAGCGTCTGCATGTAAATTTAATTCACATCCACCACCTAAACACAATCCATGTGGTGCGGTCACAACAGGGATAGAAGAATAACGCACACGCATCATGGTGTTTTGAAAAGTACGAACGGCCATATCTAGTTCCTCATAATCTTGTTCAATCGCTAACATAAAAATCATGCCCACATTTGCGCCAGCACTAAATAAATTACCTTCATTGGCAATCACTAAGCCTTTGCTTTTTTCTTCGGATAATTGAATGGCTTTATTTAATCCTTGTAATACTTCTCCGCCAATACTATTCATCTTGGTATTCCAATTAAACCCAAATACGTCATCGCCCATGTCTACCAAATTACATGCGCTATTATTCCAAATCGTTTTTTCTTTAAAATCAGATAAGATAATAAAGGACTCAGCACCCGGAATCAACACATAAGCACTTGTAACAATATCATAATAATAACGTTTGCCATTTTTAGTTGTGTAAAAAGATAAGCCTTTCTCTATCATTGTTTCAACCCATGGTGCAACTGCAATACCTGCTGCTTTCATATCCTTCATCACAGCTTCAATACCTAGTTCATTCCAAGATTCAAATGCCCCAATTTCCCAGCCAAATCCTGCTTTCAACGCATCATCTACACGATACAATTCGTCACTGATTTCTGGAATACGATGACTGATATAAGAAAATAAAGTATGATGAAAAGCTTGAATAAATTGTCCTGCTTTATCTTTTGAATGGTACAATATTTTTAATCTTGCTGGTAAACTATCTACCGCTTTTGCTGCATCAATTGAAGCCATTTTTGTTTTCTTACGTGGCTCATATTCAAGGGTTGCTAAATTTAAAGTCAATATTTCTTTACTTGTTGCTGTCTTTACTTTTTTGAAAAATCCTTGACCAGTTTTATCACCAAGCCAATTTTCGGCAACCATTTTTTCCAGCCAACTAGGAAGTTTAAATGTGGCTTTTGCTTCGTCATTTGGACAATTCTCAGCCACACCAGCAGCCACTTTTACTAAAGTATCAATACCAACCACATCCGCAGTTCTAAAAGTAGCAGACTTTGGACGACCTAAAATTGGACCTGTCAAGGATTCCACTTCGTCAATAGTTAATCCCATTTTTTCCATGATATGGAGCACACTCATCATGCTAAAAACCCCAACTCTATTGGCTATAAAGGCAGGTGTGTCTTTACATAAAACCGTTGTCTTGCCTAAAAACACATCTCCATAATGCATATGAAAATCAATCACAGATGGATCTGTTTTTGGCGTAGGGATGATTTCAAGTAATCTTAAATATCTTGGAGGATTAAAAAAGTGTGTCCCACAAAAATGTTTTTGAAAATCTTCTGAACGACCTTCTGCCATTAAATGAATTGGAATGCCAGAAGTATTAGAGCTCACCAATGTTCCAGGTTTGCGGTATTGTTCAACTTGATCGTAAATGGTTTTTTTAATGTCCAATCTTTCCACCACTACTTCTATAATCCAATCTGCAGTTGCAATTTTGGCCATATCATCAGTGAAATTTCCAGTTCGAATATTTTTTGTAAAAGCACTTGTATAAATAGGGGAAGGATTTGATTTGATCGAAGCCTGCAATGCATCATTCACCAATTTATTTCTTTCTTTACTATTGGTACTCTCTTCAGCGCCTGGTTGTAAACGATCTAACAATAAAACTTGCACGCCAATGCCTGCAAAATGACATGCGATTCTTGAACCCATTACACCACTTCCAAGGATCACGACCTGCTTTATAGTTGGTTGCATAGTATAGCTTTTCGTAAAATTAGTTAGTTATGCAACTATTTTCAAAAATTATTTTCATTTTTACAAAAAAAGGGTCAAAATCACCTTTGGTTGCCTCTTTTAACCTTTCAACAAAACCAAGTGGAGGGTTCAGCCCTTTAGAGTACATTTGTAGTATGCAGGTTGACCCTTCTTTAGTGAATCATTTAGCGCAACTTTCAAGGTTGGAAGTGGCCCCAGAAAAAATGGATAAATTAGTGCAGGATATGCAAGATTTAGTCCATTTTGTGGAGCAATTAAATGCTTTAGACACTACTGGAACGACACCCTTAATGCATATGGGGGATGCTAGTAATGTGTTGAGAGCAGATGAAGTGGATGGATCTATTACCAATTTGGAAGCATTGGCTAATGCGCCAGATGCAGCAGCACCCTATTTTAAAGTACCAAAAGTCATTCGAAAATAAATTATTATGTCAGCAGTTATTGAACTTAGATCGATTCAGAAAAGCTATTTTATGGCCAACCAAGCCATCCCTGTTTTAAAAGGGATCAATTTGGATATCAATAGAAACGAATATGTCGCATTGATGGGTCCGTCGGGTAGTGGTAAAAGTACATTGATGAATATATTGGGTTGTTTGGATTCTCCAACTGGGGGTACTTACAATTTAAATGGGCATGATGTAAGTGCGATGTCGGATGATGAACTAGCGGGGATTAGAAATATTGAGATAGGATTCGTATTCCAACAATTCAATTTATTGCCAAGATTAACCGCTGCAGAAAATGTGGCTTTGCCCTTGGTTTATGCGGGCATCTCCAAAAAGGATCGTATCGAAAGAGCTTTGGTTGCTTTAGAAAAAGTAGGTCTTGCAGAAAGAAGTCATCATAAGTCGAATGAATTGAGTGGAGGACAGATTCAACGTGTAGCCATTGCACGTGCGTTGGTCAACAATCCATCTATTTTATTAGCGGATGAGCCTACAGGTAATTTAGATTCAAAAACATCGGTAGAAGTCATGGAATTATTTGGAAAAATTCATGCTGCAGGCAATACAGTTATTCTTGTTACACACGAGGAGGATATTGCTCGATACGCACACCGAGTAGTTCGTTTAAGGGACGGAAACGTAGAGACAGACACCCTAAATAAGCAACATATTTAATTTGCCAGATACTGAACTAAGTGTCTTTAGATTTGTTATAAGGTTATGAAAATTTACACTAAGGCAGGAGATCAAGGAAAAACATCTTTAATTGGCGGGACAAGGGTGCCTAAAAGTCATATTCGTATTGAAACCTACGGAACTGTGGACGAATTGAACTCATTCATTGGATTATTGAATGATTTAGTAGATGATGCAAAAATAAATGCAGATTTAAAAGAAATTCAAGATAGATTGTTTACAGTAGGGTCAAGTTTGGCATGTGATCCTGAAAAAGATTCTGCTTTAAAAATTCCAGATTTAAAAGAAGAAGATATTGCAGGACTTGAGTTGGCGATGGATGCAATGAACGAAGTACTTGCTCCAATGAAATCATTTATTATACCCGGTGGACATCAAGCTATTTCCACTGCGCATATCGCTAGATGTGTTTGTAGAAGAGCAGAACGTTGGTGTGTGAATATGCAAGAAGAAGATTTATTTGTAGAGACTTTGGTCATTAAATACCTGAATCGTTTGAGTGATTACTTATTTACACTAGCTCGTTATATTGGGCATTTGAAAGGGGTAGAAGACCTACCTTGGAAACCTAGGATATAAAAATTCCGTCTTTCATCGTGAGGGTTCTGTCGCTTAATGCAGCTAAAGCTTCGTTATGCGTTACAATTAAAAAACTCTGGTTCAATTCTTTTTTCAGGCGTAAAAATAGTTCATGCATGGCATGTGCATTTTCACTATCCAAGTTGCCGGTTGGTTCATCTGCAAAAATGATGGCTGGTTGATTGATGAGTGCCCTAGCTACAGCTATTCTTTGTTGCTCTCCACCAGATAATTGGTGTGGTTTTTTATCTTGTTTGTCTGCAAGTCCTAAATAGTCTAATAATTCAAGGGCTTTTTTTGCCACGGTTTTTTTGTCCTGTTTCCCAATCCATCCCGGAATTGAAATATTTTCGATCGCAGTGAATTCGGGTAATAAATGGTGAAACTGAAATACAAAACCAATTCGGGTATTTCTAAACTGCGCTAATTGTTGGTTATTTAATTGGTCTATGGCCACAGATTGAAAAAAAATCTGCCCTTTATCTGCCTTCTCTAAGCTACTTAAAATGTATAAAAGCGTTGATTTGCCCGCACCAGAGGGGCCTACAATAGAAACCAACTCTCCTTTGGATAAGTCCAAGGACACGCCTTTAAGTACGGGTACTGTCCCATATTGCTTCCATATATCTTTAGCTACAAGTAGTTTTGACTCCATCTCCATGCTGCAAACCTACGATTACCCGTCGAATTTTGTCAAAAATTAATAAAATGTTTACATGATGTAGAAAAATCAGATTTGGTTATATCATTTATACGGCTACTTTTGCAAAAAAGAAGCTTATGTTTTGGACATTAGAATTAGCTAGCTATTTAGAAGAAGCGCCTTGGCCAGCAACTAAAGATGAATTGATAGACTACTCCATTAGGAGCGGTGCCCCTATAGAAGTAGTAGAGAATTTACAAGAGTTGGAAGACGAGGGGGAAGTGTATGAAAGTATTGAAGATATTTGGCCGGATTATCCAAGCCAAGAAGATTTTATGTTTAATGAAGACGAGTATTAGTCAATAAAAAAGAGGCTTTGAATAAATCTAAAGCCTCTTTTTATTTTATCTAATTATTTGAAAAGGACTTTCGTCCTTTTTTGCGCTGCTTCTTTTCTTTCTTTCAATAATTTTCAACCATCACGAAGCAGTGCTTCGTTCTTCTAAAAAGTCAATTTAAAATAAAGCAACATCAAACTTAATGTCAATACAATCGTGTTGGCTACAAGTACTGGCTTGCTTTTGATTAAATAAGCGTAGACCAACCAAACGATACAACTAAAGTTCACAATTAGAATCATGAGAAGGCTAAGGCTTTCAACATTTTTTGTCTGCCATGTTAAATACACTTGAGGTATGAAAGTAATACAACTAAGGAGTGAACCAAAGTATCCTATCGCTTCAACTAATTTGGGGTTGATTTGTTGATTACTCATGAAATTCCAGCTTTTTGCATCACTAAATCACTTACACCAGTCGTTGAGTAACCGCCATCGTGGAATAAGTTTTGCATGGTGACCATCTTGGTTAAGTCAGAGAATAAAGTGATACAATAGTTTGCACAATCTTCTGCCGATGCATTTCCTAAAGGCGCAATCGCATCTGCATAATCATAGAAATCTCCAAATCCTTTAATACCTGTTCCAGCAGTTGTTTTAGTAGGAGACTGAGATACGGTATTCACACGAACTTTATTGCGTAAACCATAATGGTATCCAAAACTACGTGCGATAGACTCTAACAATGCTTTTATATCCGCCATATCTGTATAGAATGGATACGTTCTTTGAGCAGCAGCATAAGTTAAAGCAACCACGCTAGCATGTTCGTTTAATGCATCCATATTGTAAGCCACACTTAACATTTTGTGCAAGGACATAGCAGATACGTCTACACCTTTTGCGTAGTAATCGTAGTTCAAAGATGGATAAGGAATATTTTTTCTGATATTGACACTCATGCCAATAGAATGTAAAACGAAATCGATTTTACCCCCTAAGATTTCTTGAGACTGCGTAAATAAATTAGTTAATTCTTCTACGTTAGTTGCATCGGCTGGAACAATTTTTGAATTGGTTTTTTCTGCAAGTACATTGATCTCTCCCATACGCATAGCGATAGGGGCATTGGTTAACACAAATGTGGCACCTTCGGCATGTGCTTGTTCTGCTACTTTCCAAGCAATTGAATTTTTATCAAGTGCGCCAGTGATGATACCTCTCTTACCTTTTAATAAATTGTATGCCATCTTTATGGGTTTATTTAATTCTTGCAAAAATAATTATAATATCCTATAAAATAGCCAATCAGTCCGCTTAATATAGGCTAAGCAAGCAATTCGTTTGCATGCTCCAAAGCTGCTTTACTTGGAGGGTCGCCGCCAATCATTCGGGCAATATGGGTCACACGCTCAGTTGCTTCTAAAATGCGCACATGCGTATGGGTGGTTTTGCCTTCTTGTTCTTTGTAGACATATAAATGCGCTTGGCCTTTCGCAGCAATTTGTGGCTGATGGGTAATACAAAGTACCTGACGGGCTTGTCCCAATTCTTGTAATAATAAGCCTACTTGTTTTGCAGGCTCTCCAGAAATACCAGAGTCAATTTCATCAAAGATCATCGTAGGCAAATCAATCGATTTTCCTACCAATGATTTAATACATAACATTAAACGGCTTAATTCACCACCGCTTGCTACTTTTTTAATTGGTTCAAACTTTTGTGTGTTGTTGGCATCAAAAAGAAAATCAATTTTATCAATACCATATTGATTAAATGGAACGGTATCTAATTGTACTTTTAATTGCGCATTAGGCATACCCACTTGATGCAATAAATGGTTCACTTGTTTTGCAAGAGGAGTAGCTTGTTTTTTACGCAGATCACTTAAGTTAGCGGCGCGTGTTGTTAAATCTTTTTCGGCAGCAGTCACTTTTTTGGTATAGGTCTCAATTGCTTCATCTATATTTAAAACTGCTTCTAAGTCTTTTGACAACACTTGTTGAATTTCCAACAGGGCAGCGGTAGATTGCACTTTATGTTTTTTCTGTAAATGGTATCCTTGAGACAATCTTTCTTGCATGGTACTAATTTTTGAAGCATCAATATCCATTTTATCCTGCCATGTTTGAAGTTCACTTGAAATATCTGCTAATTCTATTTGAGCCGCTTTTAGTCTTTCTAATAAGGGCGCAAAATCGTTCTGAAATTTTGCAATGCTTTCTAAATTATTTGCAATCTGTTTAATCTGTTGTAGTATCGGTTGGTCTGATTCATTTAATGCATAGATGCTTAGTGTTAATTGCGCTTTGATCTCAGCAGCATTTTCCATGAATTTTAAATCGGACTCTAATTGTTCTAATTCGTTTTCTTGTAAATCTAAAGAAGTTAGTTCCTCTAATAAATGTGATTTATAAGCAACTGTTTGATCAAAGTTTTCTTTTTGTTCAATTAGTTCGCTCAAATGCTTGGTAGCAGTCTTCCAATCAAAATAAGTGCTTTGATAGGATTCAAGTTCCTTATGCACATTTGCGAGTGCATCTAAAACGGTTCTTTGAAATTCCACATCCCCCAAACTAAGGGTGTCAAATTGTTGATGTAGGTCCACCAATTGAGATGTAAGCTGTCTTAGTTCGATTAAATTAATTGGGGTATCATTGATGAATGCCCTAGACTTTCCTTGCGCATTGATCTCTCTTCGAATAATTAATTCATCAGCAAGGTCTAAATCATTGGTTTCAAAAAATGCAGCGTAATGATTTTTATTGGCAAGTGTAAAAATCCCTTCGATCACGCATTTTTTTTCCGGATTCCGGCAAACAGAGCTGTCTGCTCGATCACCTAAAATTAAACCCAATGCACCCATAATGATACTCTTTCCCGCACCAGTTTCTCCTGTAATCACAGAGAGTTGGTTGGATAAATTAATCTGTAAATCGTCGATTAAAATATAGTTCTGTATGTTTAAATGAGTCAGCATGATGCACTGCAATATACACCCAATTTTATTTCCTCAAACAACGCTGAATCCCAGTTTTTGCTTTTTGGTCTAAGGAATTTTTAAAAGCGTGGTTTTTCATTTCTAGGCAGGTGTTAAAAAAGGTAATGGCTAACGTAGGGTTATTTTTTTGTTCATAAATCAATCCTATTTGAAGGGCAGCCCTTGCAGCAAAATATTCTGGTTGATTGGTGCCTTTTTCAATTGCAGAGGTATAAAATGGAATGGCTTGGTCAGGTTGCCCCGCTAAATCATAAATACGACCAAGTCGGTAAGCAAATTCTGTTTTGTCGGTGTCTTTATCAAAATCCTTGCTAGTTTTCCCTGCTAAAACAGACAATGCTTGTTGTTGGTAGCCTCCATCACTCAGTAATCTAGCCCTTAATAAAATTGGGTGGGGCCATGTTCCTTTTTTTGCGTTTTGCAAAGCTTGTTTATCTGCATCAGTGACCTCATTCCCTTTTGAAACGACACTGCTACGGTAGGAGTTAGCCTTGGCTTGATCCCCTTGTATGTAGGCAATCCAACTTAATTTTTCATATGCGTCTTTTACATAAAACTGCCCTTTGAAACGATTAATATATTGTTGCAATGCATTTTTAGCAGCATCTAATTTCAACTCATTCAAATAAGCATAGCCAATTTCTAGCTGCCAAAAGGGGAGGTCTAAATACGTATTCGCTGGGTTGATATCGGATGCAATTTGCAAAGCTTTCTGCGATTGTTGGTTGTTCAAATACAGGTTGGTAGCCATGTAGGCATGCAAATGATTATTCGTAAAATCGTAATCTGTTTTTTCAATGAAATCAAATGTCTTTTTCTTGTTGCCCTCAAAGTTCATGACAAGATAAGGATACACAAAAAGGGCTTCGTTGCGACACTGATTCGAATAAGCATCTTTGCTAAGGATGTATTTTAAAACAAGTGCATTGCCTTCTGTAATTTTCCCGCTCATGCCTAATAGATTCGCCATCCATTGGTAACCTTTAGGAATGGTCCCAATCACAGTGGTCATCAATCCAAGGTAAACATCGTTGGGAGAAAAATTAGGGTAGGCTTTTTTATTTTCTTTAAATAACAGAAATGCTTTTCTAAAATCCAATCCAGCTTCCAAATTTTTATTAAATCTGAGTGCAATAAGTGATTTATGTAGATGTGCCAATGCTATACTATAAAGGTGGTAAGGAGATTGTTTTGGGCCATCTTCTAATAGTTCTATCCTTTGTTCAAAATCGGGGTAAGCCTGTTTATATTCGTCCTTGTTTTCATTTAAAAATAGTTGGTAGAAATCCGCATAGCTTTCAAGCAGCGGGTAGATTAAATTAGTGGCATTGGCTTTTTTATCTTGGTTAATTAAAGTCCTTGCTTCTGGGATGCGTAAGCTGGTAATGGACTCGTATATCTTTTGTGTACGAGGCGTCCAATTGTATTGGTATTGACCAATCGCTTGACTCGTCATCATTGTTATTACCAAAGCAAGCATCAAACCTTTTCTCATGGTGTAAAATTAAGAAAGGGTAGCCGATTGGCTACCCTTTCTGGGAATATTTTAAAACTTAATTAGATTAAGCTTCTTTACCTGCTAATTCTCCTTCTACTAAGATTCTACCACAGTTCTCACAAACAATGATCTTCTTATGTAAACGGATTTCACTTTGACGTTGAGGAGGGATAGAGTTAAAACATCCACCACAGGCATCACGCTCAACAGTAACCACTGCCAAACCATTACGGTAGGAGTTTCTGATACGGTCGTAGCTATACAATAAACGATCGTCGATATGAGATCTTGCTGCTTCGCTCTTAGACCTTAATTCTTTTTCTTCGATCTCTGTATCAGCGATGATTTTTTCTAATTCGCTTTTCTTATGTGTCAACACACCGTCTTTTACGGCAATTGTCTTTTTTGCAGCATCCAACACCTTGATTTTTTCAGTCAATTCTTCGTTAGCGTCACGGATATATTT